>Ga0307517_10002862_pt1 | contig 27365 bp, 12 predicted proteins | sample 23_EM_MG_FD_194515 | JGI IMG/M metagenome (GOLD analysis project Ga0307517, IMG submission 194515) | Populus trichocarpa ectomycorrhiza microbial communities from riparian zone in the Pacific Northwest, United States - 23_EM | ecosystem: Host-associated > Plants > Roots > Unclassified | place... | reverse complement strand
TAACTCGACTAAAATATTTAAAAAAAAAACATAATTACAACATCTAAATATATTTATTATAGAAAAAAAAATATGACACCGCGGCGTCGCACGGTTTGACGTCAAGCACAAAGCAAACATATTTGGCCAGAAAATATTTTTCAAAATGTGGCAATCACCGCAATTAAAGAGCTCTCAACTGGCAGCAAAGCCTCCTCCCCCACAAGAAGTCTCGTGTTAAGAAAAATTATCATGATTTTTTACCAAGGATTTTACTTGATGAGAATAGTCAACATTCTACAACTATCCATTGTGATCGAGCTAAGGAAATCATGAAGCTCGTTACCTTTACAATACCATCCATAAGCAACCCAATAACTACAGAATTATCTGAACATGTTGAAGCTCGGTGCTTCAGTCAACAAAGAACTATGTCATGTTAATGTCTCCCTTACCACCAAAGTTTGTTGACTTCTAGATAGAATTTCAGAATTTTTCCAGCCCACAATTTGGTTTGTTGTGGGCTATGTCATGTTATCAAGAGATTCTCCATACCATTTGCTCATACCATGTGGACTCAAAACTACCCTAAAATCACTTCCCAAGCTAGGTTCTCCGGAACAAAATCATTTGGAAGATTGATCCACCAAAAACTTTACTCCTCGCAGCACTCTCAGCAATGGTGCTGATGTAATTATTTATAGTCACTCTCAGTGTCAGTACGCCCACCACAACAGACCACGAGTATATATAGCCAACCTTTCTTCTCATCTTCCTTTGCCAAATGCCAAGCAAATTTCAAACCCTGCCGTTAAGCCTCCCCCTTCCCGTCCTGGCAAAATAAACTCAGCCGGAAAAACCACCTGAAACCATTCCAGATGTCCGAACTACCCCTCCTACTCCTCTCCATTCTAGTCCTGGTTTCCCTGCCCTTCAAAGTAATTTCCCAAGATGTCAACGCAGAAAAAACTATCCTCCTAAACCTGAAACAACAACTTGGCAATCCATCGTCCATTCAGTCCTGGAACTCATCATCCTCGCCGTGTGAGTGGCCAGACGTGTACTGTGTCGAAGGCGCGGTGACTGGACTTGATCTTGGTAATAAAAACATTACACAGACAATCCCAGCATCAGTTTGTGACCTGAAAAACCTGACATATCTCAACCTGAATTGGAACTACATTCCAGGAGGATTTCCAAAACTTTTGTACAACTGTAAAAAGCTTGAGGAATTGGATCTGTCTCAGAATTATTTTGTTGGTCCGATACCTGATGATATTGATAGATTATCAAGTCTCAGGTATCTATACCTTCAGGGCAACAACTTCACTGGCAATATTCCACCACAGATAGGCAACTTGACAGAGTTGCGAACGCTGTTTCTGCACCAGAATCAGTTCAACGGTACGTTTCCTAAGGAGATTGGTAAGTTGTCCAATCTTGAAGAAATGGCGTTGGCGTATATTGATTTTGTGCCCTCTTCAATTCCAGTGGAGTTTGGTCAGTTAAAGAAGTTGAGGTTCTTGTGGATGAAACTCGCTAATTTGATTGGTGAAATCCCTGAGAGTTTGAGCAATCTTACGAGTCTTGTGCACTTGGATTTAGCTGGAAACGATTTGGAAGGTAAAATTCCTGGTGGGTTGTTTTTGTTGAAGAATTTGACTAAGTTGTATCTCTTTAAAAATAAGTTGTCTGGTGAGATACCTCAGATAGTTGAAACGTTAAATTTGGTGGAGATTGATCTTGCAATGAACCATTTGAATGGTTCGATTACAGAAGATTTTGGCAAGTTGAAAAAATTGCAACTTCTGAGTCTCTTTGAAAATCACTTGTCTGGTGAGGTGCCAGCAAGTATAGGCCTTCTTCCTGAGTTGAGAGCATTTAAGGTTTTCACCAACAACTTGAGTGGAGTCTTGCCACCAAAAATGGGCCTTTATTCAACACTTGAAGAATTTGATGTTTCAACCAATCAATTTAGTGGCCGACTGCCTGAAAATTTGTGTGCTGGAGGTGTCTTGCAGGGTGCAGTTGCCTCTGAAAATAATCTCTCTGGGCAGGTACCTCAATCTCTTGGAAATTGCAACAGTTTGCGCACGGTTCAACTTTACAGTAACAACTTTTCAGGCGAGATACCAGCAGGTATTTGGACAGCCTTCAATATGACTTACTTGATGTTAAGTGAGAATTCCTTTTCGGGGGGGCTTCCAAGCAAGCTGGCATGGAATCTATCAAGGTTGGAACTCAATAACAACAGATTTTCCGGTCCAATTCCTCCTGGAGTCTCTAGCTGGGTGAACTTGGTTGTTTTTGAGGCGAGCAACAATCTGTTTTCTGGTGAAATTCCAGTGGAAATAACGAGTCTGCCCCACCTTTCAAATCTTCTGCTTGACGGGAATCAATTTTCAGGTCAACTCCCTTCCACGATACCATCTTGGAAATCTTTGACTAGTTTGAATCTCTCAAGAAATGGACTTTCTGGCCAGATCCCAAGGGAGATTGGGTCTTTACCTGACCTGCGTTATTTAGATTTGTCTCAAAACCATTTCTCTGGTGAAATCCCTCCTGAATTCGGTCAGCTGAAACTTATTGTCCTCAATTTGTCCTCCAATAATCTATCTGGGAAAATCCCAGATCAGTTTGATAACCTTGCCTATGATAACAGCTTCCTGGAAAATTATAAACTCTGTGCTGTTAATCCAATTCTAAATCTTCCAGATTGCCATACCAAACTTCGTGACTCAGAAAAATTCTCCTCCAAAATTCTTTCCTTGATTCTGGTTCTTACTGTGACCATTTTTCTAGTCACTATTATAGTCACCTTGTTTATGGTTAGGGACTGCCCGAGAGGAAAGCAAAAACGTGATCTGGCATCGTGGAAGCTGACATCATTCCAGAGATTGGACTTCACAGAAGCAAACATTTTGGCAAGTTTGACAGAAAATAATCTGATTGGAAGTGGAGGATCAGGGAAGGTATACCGGATTGCCATAAACCGTGCAGGTGACTTTGTTGCTGTCAAGAGGATTTGGAGTAATGAAGAAATGGATCATAAGCTTGAAAAGGAATTTTTGGCAGAGGTTCAGATACTGGGAACAATTAGGCATGCAAACATAGTTAAATTAATGTGCTGTATTTCAAGTGAGAAATCAAAGCTTCTTGTTTATGAGTACATGGAGAACCATAGCCTTGATAGATGGCTTCATGGAAATAAGAGAAGTTCATCGATGGGAGCAAGTTCAGTCCGTCATTCTGTCTTGGATTGGCCCACGAGGTTCCAGATTGCCATTGGAGCTGCACGAGGCCTATGCTACATGCACCATGACTGCTCCACTCCTATCGTTCATCGAGACGTGAAGTCCAGTAATATCTTGTTGGATTCTGAATTCAAGGCAAGAATAGCAGATTTTGGACTGGCCAAAATGTTGGCTAAGCAAGGAGAGGCTCATACCATGTCTGCTGTAGCAGGTTCCTTCGGTTATATTGCTCCTGGTAAGAGCATTCGACAACCTCATAGTGCGTTGTCAAGTATTGACTGTTCATTTTATTCCAGAAGAATTTTGAGATCACACCATTTAAAGCTACTTGTTTCTCATTTTTATCGCAGAGTATGCCTATACAACAAAAGTGAACGAAAAAATCGATGTGTATAGCTTCGGAGTTGTACTCCTGGAATTGGCGACCGGAAGAGAACCTAATAGTGGAGATGATGTGGATACAAGCCTTGCAGAATGGGCGTGGCGGCAGTTTGGGCAGGGGAAGCCTGTTTCTAATTGCCTTGACCAGGAGATTAAGGAACCGTGTTTCTTGCAAGAGATGACCGCTGTATTCAACCTAGGACTCGTTTGCACTCACTCTTTACCATCCAACAGACCTTCTATGAAAGATGTTTTGGAGATCCTGCGCCGATGTTCTCCAGACAATAACGGTGAGAAAAGGACAGTTTCCGAGTTTGATATTGTTCCTCTTCTGGGAAATGTTACTTGTCTTTCAAGTAACAGACGCAGTAACAGACTGTCTGACGACAACGACGACAGCTTAGTTTACAGCGTATGATGTATCATGGCTCAGCCCCCTTTTTTTTTCTTTTTCTTTTTTGAAATACAATGTACAAAGGAATAAAATGATTCCAGGTCTCTTCCCACAATCGAGAGCAGCCCCTTATTTCTGAAGGCCGTGACGAAACGGCAGTTCAACACCTTTTAATTCAGACCCTTGGTTAATTCTAACGACTGCGGAACCAGATCTTAGATTGTTGCTTGGGCATGTGGATATTATCTTGTTGAGTGCTAGTTGGTGAAGAGAAACCCTTCCACAACACTCCTGTCCTATTTCAGACAGCAAGCTCTGCCCATAATACTTTTAAAAGACAGTATTGTGGGGCCACACGTGGTGCATGTTACAGCAGGAAAATCTACCAAATTCGCGAGGAACACATGCCAAAATTTTGTCCACTTCCAAAGGTTGAGGAGAGAGAACTTGCATCTCAAGAATTCAAGTATACAGAGACAAAACCCTTTACAAATCACACAGAGTTGATCCTGTTTGCAGTATTAATTGATTCCAAATAAACATGAAAAACAAGAAACTGGCCTTCCCACGCCCACAAGGAAACAACAAATACAACTCTATAACAGCGCAAAAAGTCTTCAAAGCACCGGAATGCTCAACAGCTTCTTGCTCCAGCAAGTTCACTGCTTCTTCCAACCACAGCAATATAACACACCCAAGACTTGGTCAAACCACTGAGATATTCACAATTTAATTCATGGCTGACCTGTCCCAGTCCACATGATAGTGCCAAACACAAACCAAGAACCCGTGACGAATGGCAGCAATTAATGTTTCACTTACCAAATCGCTGGTCCTCTCCTTTCTGAACAGTAATCTCATTTAAGTGTTCCACCTTCCTAATTTTTATGCAGTTGACTTTAAACTCAACCTGCCAAAAAAGAGCCATGCAACAACCAAACAGGACAGCATAAAGATACCATGATTAACATAATGAAATTCAGGGTTTTAAACTGCATGCCTTATCATTGGCTTCTGCAAGGATTCTGACCTAGCACCGTCTTGAGAATTTACAACTTTCCCAATTGCAGTCTTCGGCTACATAATGCAACATAAAGGCAAAAAGTTCAGTTAGCTTCCTGACAAAATATTGGAGGTACAAAATAAAGGAAGGGTTGGTGTATCTGAGCCTTGGACACAAAACATGGTCAAGGTTCTTAAGCACAGTTACTGGAAACATAGCACTTATAGTGGTGCAGGACCTGCCACCACATATGCACCAGTTAGGAGATATTCTGTGCAAACAATTAGCATGATAAGACTACCGAACAAGTATTAATTATAGAACCTTACAGTAGCTGCACAGAAAAAGAAACCTAGCATATACAATAACTCAGATGTTTCAAATTCATCTGCTAATTTAGATCTGCCCCAATAAAGATCTAGTTGCATGGAACCATTCATCATTAGGTCCTGATTTTCTACTTGCAAGAACTACAAGGCTGGAGGTCTCTAACAGATTTCTGGAGTTCAAAAGCAAGATTCTCCTCAAATGAAATTTCAGACAAGCAGTGTCATTGTCACAATGACTCATTTCCATGGGGAGAGAATGGGGAAAGAAAGAAAGAAAGAAAGAAAGAAATGAACAGGCTACGCAGTGAGTAAATGCAGAAAATTCTTCGACAAACAATAGTAAAGTAAAACAGCAATTTAGATTTTAAACCTCTAATTCCTCTGGCAAGCCTTTTGGCAACACTCGGCTCATGTTTAAACATCCACTTTCCAGAACCACATCCGCATCCACAGCACATACATTACCCTGCAAAGATCCCCAGTCTCACTATCTCCAGAACTTCCAGTATTGCCACAACCATCCGCTACAATCTTTAACCCAAAAACTTCAAACAGAATAACTCACCTCGCAGTTGAGGTTCTGAGTGCCAGAATGTGACCTTATAACGCTGTCAGCATATTCTACAACCGCTGTCTGACAACATGGTTTGACAAGCTCTTGGTCAACCTCCATGGCTTGACTAGTGCCCGCTACCCAATTTAACAGTTTTCTGGAAGATCCATTCTCCATTAAGTTTGACCCCAAACCTGCAATTTTGTCATTTACACCAGTCTCATGTTTTTCCCCAGTTTCAAAATTTGGTATTTCCTGTGGACTGAGCATCTCCTGTTTTGTAATTGTATTAACCATCGATTCCATTGGCTCTATTCCATTCATATGATTAGCTGGTTCTAGCTCATTCCTAACTATTGGTGAATCATGTACATCCATAGAGATCTGTCTATTTAATGGCGAATCCTGATAGACAGTTTCACCAAGCTGCATGGAATCGCCCAAACCATCTTTTTCACTCTCCAACTGCCCACTAGATGACCTAACCTCAGAGTTGCTAGCAACATCCTTGCAGTTGCTACCAATTTCCCTAATTGTTGAACACCCTAATTTAACACCTTCCCAGGAACTAGCCAGAGATGTCACACCAGACCTACTAACACTACTGGAAGGAGAAACAGACTGAGGTCTTACTGGGCTATAACAAGCCTGTTTCTCTGGCTTCAAATCCTCCATTTCACAATCATTTTTCCGCTTAACAGGTCTCTCAGCAGACCCAGACTGAGATCTTGCAACATCTTCACCAGTTTTGCTAGTGTGCTGGTTAATATGCCGTGATGATCGAGATCGCTTGTACCCATCAGGGAAAACAAAGCCTGGAAGCTGCCTTCTACGAACATGAGAGACATATATTTCCATCCCTGGTTTCCAAAACATGTACATGTTTATCTCTTGCCTAAACTCATCAACAGTTCCCCGGATATCAAATTGCTGGCCCTCCTGACCAGTCACTCCCTCTTTCCTCTGCAAGCCCATGAAGAAAGCACAATGTGGGCATTGCTTGGATGCATCTATATACTCATTTGGATAAGGATGGCACTGCAGCATCCCATTGGTGTCCCGCTCTATCTGTGAATGAAACATGGAAAGGACAATTAGTCAAGTAAGCATAGCTGTCATACTTTGTTGGATCTTTTTGTCTTCAAATAAAAAATAAAAAAAAGAATTCGCCACTATGTTAGAAAACATAGCCAAAAACTGAGAGAAGTGAGTTTGCAACAAGAGTATAAAGGTAAGATGTGTACCTTCAAGGTAAGTTGTCTAAGCCGAGACTCTACCCAGCCTTTCCACGCTAGCAAATCAGCAGCAACAGCTGCAACTATGTCAACTTGTAGGTAATTTTTGTATGCCTCAAAGAAAAGATAAGGCTCAAAAAGAGCACTCCACTGTGCCTTGTTCAGTTCAATCTCCTGCAAAGAGAACAGAGTGACAAAGCAAAAGGCATCAGTAGCATGATGCAGGAAAGTAAAGGAGAAAAGGTTATTACTTATGCTCTCACCTCGCATATCCTGTTACCACTTTGGAATTGCTCTGTCATAACACGAAGAGTACTTGTAGACACATTATAGCTAGAATTCATGCAAGGATATGCAGGAGTTATTATTGGCATAAGATGAAACCGGTCCCGAGGGTTTTTGCGAGGATCCCATACAGGAAACCCAAGATCATCTTCTTCTATTGAGCATAGCATCACAGGATTCGGCCAACGCCATTGTGTATAGACTCTGAAGAACCGAGAGACTAGCATACTAGGAATTGCATTAGGATAAAGCTGGCACACTCGAGCAACTAGAAGAGCCCAGTTTACTCCACCAAGGAAACCAGTGACCTACACATTTAAGGAGATGAAAACCATGATTTGGTGTGAAATGGCAATTGCAGTGAAATAACTCATCAAGATGCCCAATCTTACATTTGAATAAACACCGCGCCTTTTAGCCCAGAACTTCAGACATCTGAGTGTTGTCCGAAAGTGCTACAATATTTTTAATGGTCAAATGACTGTCAAATCACTGAAGCACTTGAATAAAGTAAATTAAAGGAATATGATAAGTCACCTCAACATTTGGAACAAGTTTAAGAATTTGATCGGCAACCCTGCACCCATTTAGACTTCGAACAGTTTGCTCATCAACTTCATAGAGCACAGACCCATTGGAGATGTCCAGGTCCTGTTAATAAGTTAGTTCCAGATCAAATTGAACAAGCAACAAAATCAGCACTTACAATTTTAAAATGCATCAAATCATAAAAAGGAGAAACTCCAGAGTCCAGACTTAGCTACCAAAGCTCATGACAGGAGAAAAACATAGTAGAACTTGAAACTGACAAGCCCAAGTCAGCTAAGAAGCATTAGATGAACAAACAATATGCCGCATAAGCTGTGCTACTGGCTGTTAAAAGGCAACCCCATCAACAAAATCCATGCAAAACAGGAGTAAAGTATATATGTAATAATCCTCTTCAAAGATATTATACAAATACCTACAAGACTGTCATCCTACATGCACTTAAAAGTATTTGCTATTGGTTATGGTTATAGTAGAAAGGGAAGGGAGAAGTGGGTCTCAACCTCAAAAGTTTAACAAAAAAACAAAAAAGGGTTCTCTCAATATTAAAGTGAATCTCAAATCATAAAAGAATAAATTCTAGATTCCATGTATTGCCGCTAAGGTTAATTTTCAATAATAAGAAAAAAAAGGAGGGGGAGTGGGAGGAGGGACTAAACCATACCAGCATATAAATGTTAAAGTGAGCTTAAATAGTTTGAGGATCCCATACATTCATACCAATATGCATGACATGGATATTTCAAAGACTGGGGAGCTTACTTCTGGAACAACCAAAAGGGATATACTCGCATAAAGAAGATCAATTGATATTCCCTGGAATTTAAACTTCATAACCGGGACATGAGCATCTGGAACTGGCTGAAGTTCAGTAACTTCTTCCGTTTCAGCCAGTTTATCATGCAAGGTAATAAAGAAATCTTCCTGAAAAACAACTTAGAGTGTCAGTCAAGATACCCTAGAACTAAAAGAAAATACACCACATTCACGCATCACCTCTCGATTCACGTAAGAAGGCCCAACGCACAGGGTGTCTATGTCAGCCCCGGGACCATGCACCTGTTAAAATAGTAATCATTGCCAAAGATGCAAACCAATAATGCGATTAGATCACTGAAGTAACAAAAATATAGGATTGCAACATATTTAGAAACAACAGCCTAAGTACTCTAGTGTCCTTTTGAATGCTTTCAAAAAAAACCCACTTGTTTCTACTGGTAGACAAGCCTGCATCCTTTAACCAAAGTATGGGCTAGGGATTGACTACCCCCACACAAAATGAGTGCTGATTGCAACTCAACCCCAGAGGATTTGAGTGAGACAGAACAAAGCAGTTCAGCAGAGAACCACCTGTCTAGGTATTTGCTAAGTACACACTTGCTGCTAGATGGTTTGAGCAAGACTATAAAAGATTCATGCTAAGGATACATTTGCAGCCAGGTGTCTCAAGCAAGACTATAAAAGGTTCGTGCTAGGGATAAGAGCTCATCCATAGTGACAATTTCATAAATTTATCACGACTTCCATTCTCTGATTTGCTAATCTAATCGCAATTTCCTATTCAGCTAAAAACTACACCTTAGCAACCCAAAAGCACATTCAACTACTCATATAACTCCGCATATATAACTACAGAAAACCATAAAAAAACAAAGAAATTGATCTCAAATGCACAAAAAATAATATAATAAAATCACAATAACTCACCCCAAGACGATAAGACCCAAAAGTAAAAATAACAGCATTGGCTTCCTCTACCATCTGATCAGTATATCCCCTTTGACGCGTCAATTGCTTAACCCAATCTTTCACAATCTATACAACAACAACAACAAATCATCTAACTAATTAAAAAAAAAAACAAATCAATACCCATAATTTCTGTGATCATTACCTGATCGATACGGCCTAGAACCTCTTCTCTCTTAATAGTTTCATCTTTGCTCTCGTTTAAGCCCGAGTCAACCAAAAACTATCAATAAAATCATAGCAAATCAATAATAAGTAACCTTAATTGAAAAAAAAATTATAACCAATTGCCAATTACCTTCTCTAATTCGGCATTTCGATGGAGATCAGGTTCAGTGGGACCCGCGACGGATATGGGTTTCGTGATTCCGTACCTCTTCGCCGCCGTACCGTTTGAACTCTGAGAACCCACCATTCCGATTTTCTCCAGAAAAAATACAATAAAATAACAAGATTGAAATAAGGAGAAGATTAACAGGTCAATAAGAATTTTTTTTATTTTTTATTAAAAAACCCTAATTTGAAGTTGATAAAAAACTGAGGATTATTTAAGATGTGAAGAAAAGTCGGCTAAAAAAATTGAGAGAGAAAGGAAAGATCTGGAGAGAGAGGGGGGGGGGGGTGGGGGGAGGGGGGAGAAAGGGGAAGGGATCGGTGGGCTAGGGGGTGTTTGGGGGTAAGAATCTTACGATATTTGTTAGGGAATGGGGACGTTTACTTTAGATTTTTTTACAAATATAATTATTTATTACTAACAGACAAAAATACAGCGTAGCACGCGCTTTAATATTCGTCCTCTTTTCTTTTTCTTTTTTTCTTTTTTTCTTTTTTGCATATTGAATTTGAGTTTTTTAAATATTTGATTTTTTATTTAAAATTATTTTTTATATTTTTAAATTATTTTAATAATACTGATATCAAAAATAATTACGAAAAAATTTTAAATATATATTATTTTAATATATTTTCAAGAAACAATATTTTATAAAATAATATTTATTATATTTTTAAATGAGTTTTTATGAGGTAATTGGAAGTGTGGTATCAGTTACTTTTTAAAGTATATTTTACTTAAAAATGTATTAAAATAGTTTTTTTTATTTTTAAAAATTATTTTTATATCATCATATTAAAATTATTCAAAAACATACAAATTAATTTTGAAAAAAAATTAATTTTTAAAAAAAAAATTTAAATGCAATTCTAAATGGCCTCTAGAATGAAATTAATTAATCTAAATTTGAAAATAATGATCCTTTTTTTTCAAGTGAGAGAAATTATTTCATATTTGATTAGATATAATCTTGAATTTATTATAGGAATGTAATTGAATTGGATTACTGTTTAACTTTGTTGCTAAGTTATTTTTTAAAATATTTTTAATTTAAAAATTAATTAAGATAATATATTTTTATTTTAAAAAATAATTTTTGATATTAGAATACTAAAACAATAAATTAATATTTAAAAAAAAAAAAGAGGCACCAGCCACGGAAACAAACACATGAGCCGATCAATGAATAATGAGTATTCAAGTATAGAAGGAGTCCCCACGTGTGGATTCATGATTCATCAAATTTTTAGAGGGCAAAATCTAGCATTGCAATTGTACTTGGTTGTAAATTTATAGTAAAAAAGGCTAATAGAAACCGGTTTAACAAAGAAGCAAGTCCCAAAAACGGAAAATTTTCGCTTTAAAAATTAATAAATTAAAAAATATATATTTGAAATTGTTTATCATATATCAATATATTTTTCATCATACAGTCTGAAAAAACATTTCAGAAATCTTTTTATCAATTAAAAAAAATTATCAATGTTTTACATCAAATCATACATAGACTTTAAAAAATATATAACACAAACTTTAGTGATATACTAGTTATTTGACCCGTATTCTACCGCTGGTTGGATGTTTTTTTCAACAAAAAATATTAAACATGTAGGCTTTTTCAACATATTTTTTAAATAAAAATATAATGTGTAAATTAAAAAATTTATGCACGCATCTAATTAAATAAATCAAGAACCGTCTTTGTTAACAAATAAAGAAAAATCATTAATGATAATTAAATACATATCTGGAAAAGTTAAGAGGCAAATGCATATCAAAATATTTGATATTGCAACACAGTTTAATTACTCAATTGTGTTTAATGACTTTGTTTATTAAAATTAATTTTTTATTTAATCAAATAATAGTAAAAACAGACACTAATAAAAATTGATTACATAAATTTGAAGGGAACAAAATCTTGCAATGTTGCATTTCTTAGAAATATCATCAAAAAATATTTTTTTTCTTAAAAATAAATTTCAATTATATAAAACATAAAAAATAGACAAATTAGAAAAATCTATTCAAAAACTAAATACACACAAAATACTTAAAAAAAAACCACTATTTAAAAAAAATACATGTAAAAATAAAAAATTAGAGAGAATTGGTATAAATTAAAAAATTATATAAAAAACACTTGTAATAAAGCATGATTTTTCTAAAACAAAAATGCAAAATTACCACAAAAAAAGGTCATCACCTAGCCCATTTAGGAGGGCTAACGAGAGCGTGGGTCCTTTTTTTAAAATGTAATAGAGGTAGATGACATCACTTTAAAAAATCATCTCAAAACCTAAAAGCAACCCAAAACCCAAAATCTTTCTGAGCTCAGATCTAATTTTTTAGTCACTCTCAAGGTAAAACAAAAAACATAAGTTGAACTCCCCTCATTAAATGAAATTATTTGACACAAAAATCAACTATTTTGGTGGCCTGAATTGATGCCAATAATATTTTTCTCTTTATCGTTAGAATCTGGCAATCTCTTTTTCTCCTCTCTCACATCAAGGACTAAAAAATAACAAAAAATAGATTTTTATACCAAAATTAAATTAAAAAATATTAAGGGATCAAATATGTACAATTTGTAAAATTTAAGGACTAAATTAATGTTTTTGTGTGAACTGTGAAATCATCACTTATTTATTGCACCATTTCTACTTTTGTCCCTTGTCTTTCAATTTTATCCTTGGTCAATAAATTTGATTTAATTGTCCTTGAATTTGGCCCAAAAATGATGCAACCACACAAAAAAAAGGATGAGGACCAAATTGGAAAAAAAAAGCAAAATTTTAAATAGTGGATCCACAGTAAAATATGAGAGGGTGAACAATGCACATAATTTAATGACAATTAAGAAGGAAAATTGTTATAAATGGGGATGATAACTTTTAGTAATTTAACTTATTTTAAATGAAATAAAGTAATAAATTAATGTGTGAAATGTCAACCTAATGATGAATCACGTAAATTTTCCAATCAGGTGAAATAATTATCTAAGGCAAAATTTATATAAATTAGGGAGAAAAACAGTGTTACAATAATAATAATAATAATAATAATAATAATAATAATAGAGTGGGATTCTAAGAAAAATAATATGTGATTTCATGCGCGAAAAACATTGATTGTCGATACAAGCCCTACGTAAAATCGTGTTATTTTGATCGGAAGTGGTGAAAACTCTAAACATTTTTTTATGATGGTTATAGATGAGAGTCATCAATGAATTAGTTTAAAAATCATGATGATGTAAGTAAATGAAATGCCACACAAAATTTGGATTTTTGGTGTAAAATTATTTATTGTTCAGTTTTACGGTATCAATCATATCTCTTAATCCAACCATTAAATGAGGTTAAAAATTTATGAGTAGCCTCATGACATATTGTTTTACCTTGGGTTTAAATTTTAAGATAATTGGATATCAAGAGGGTCTCACAAACACAATGTCATAGACAGGTAAATTATAAGTAAAATATGTGAAAGATTTAATAGAAAACTCGGCAGGTAAAATTGAATTATAAGAAACTTTAAACAAAAAACTAATGGGAATTGGGTTGAATTTTTTCTTTTCCAAAAGTTAACAGTTTGACTATAAACACAACATAAAAACACTAAGGAATTAATCGTGGCGTGACCATACAAGGCCTGAGACATTAAATAAGGGGTATAAATACATTGGAACAAAACACACATACTTCTTCTCTTAGTATGTGCCAGCCAAAATAACTCCCTAAACAAACCCTTTCTTTATTTTTTTCCTTCACCAAACCCACTTGCATGTCCTTGTAATGAAGAGTTTTAAATGAGATTGTGTGTGAGAGAGGAATAAAGGTATACCAAGAGATATTGAAAGGGAAATGGATAGTTATGATTTAGGAAAGAGAAGAAGAAGAAGAAGAAGAAGAAAAAGAGAAAATAACCCAAAGAAAGAAAAGAAGAAGGAGAATATATTGTCAAAGAAATTTGAATTCACGTTTAAATTAGCTTAGAGAAGTACCTGGAGCAAGATCATCTAATGTAGAAAAAGCTCAACTAGACAAAGATGCAAGTAGGTGCCATGCACTTTGCTCCATCTATAGAGTTTCCTTGAATCCTTTTTAAATTGTATTTTCTTTAAATATATTTGCCTATAAAGATATGAATAACGATATGAATGTGAATAATAAGAACTATCACAATTGATTAGCTGCATTAAAGGGAGCTAAAGGTGTCGAGGTAATTGATTGACGAGTGGATAATGATTCAATAAAAGTGAAACTAGATAACTGGTAGAACTAGTTAAAAGGAGCTAAAGGTGTCGAGGTACTTAATTGACGAGTTGCTCGCAATTGATTGCAATTGATTTGTATTTTCTTTTTGATGGTTGTCATCTAAAAATGTGATTACGCCTTAGTAATCAAGTGTTGATTCTTCATTAATAAAATGGACGGTGGAACTAGTTACCCGGTAATGGGATCAATGGGCGGTAATGAGTGACGAAACTAGTTACCTCGTTATGGGTCTAGTGCCCGGTAATAGACAAGGGAACTAGTTACTCGGTAATGGGGCTAGTGCCTAGTAATAGACAACAAAACTAGTTACTCAGTAATCGGACTAGTGCTCGGTAAAAGACTAGTGACATCAGTTTGGTTGATGACCAGAACATTTGACATGGTAAAATGGTTTAATAAGACCATGAAATTGATTTAAAAGATAAATCAATTGTCCGAAATGGAGCTAGTGGTGTTAGTTGCATTAATAACTAGGATATATATGATTTGGCTAGTGGCCCTGAGGGGAACTTTTAACATGTGTTACCAACTCATCGAATTAGTAATGAAATGTTAGTGGAAGCCGGATTGTCAATATTAAAACAATAATATTTGAGGGATTTCAATGATCCATGTCCAACGAGTTGTTTGAAACGTGTTTTAAAGTTCAGGTTGTTATATGGAGTTGCTTGTGTGATGATGATATCAGGATTTGTGACAAATTTTATGCCAGAAATTACAGGATAAAATTTGGATATGGTTTGTATAGAAGAAGCTCGATCGAAATTTCATTAATTGGGAATGTTTTCATTAGAAATCATAAGCTAGACTAAAATGCCAGCTTTAAATTTTTTGAAAATGAGTTAAAATAGTATGAAGGATAATAGAAGAGTTATATAAAAAATGAAATGAGACAATGAAATATGATAATGATAAATACAAATTTTAAGAGATCAAGCTAAGTAGTTAATTGCGCAAGAAGTTGAAATGACAATTTATCTGTTAAGAGAACACGTGTATTCAATCAGAATAAATTTAATCAAAAAATTTGATATGGAATAAATATGTTGTGAAATTAAATGTGATACAAATTGGAACAATGGTGCAAACCAGATATAGTTACGAGATATATGTTAAATTTAAATGTAATACGAATTAAAACAATGATGTGAACTAGAAATGGTCATGGAATATGAATATAAAATTAACGAGTTAAAGATGTTTTGAGAAAACGATTCATAGTATGAATTAAATGTAATATGAATAAGAATTTTCATGATATGACTAAGATAGTTAAATGAGTACAATAATGAGATAAAAGCTCATCAAAAGATGGTGGAAATGTATTAAATTGAAATCTATCATAGATTGATGTTTATATAAAAAAATTAATGAATATTGTTTTCAGGTTTATTGCAGGCTCGAACAGAACGGTAGTTCTTATATAGTATTTCTTTTGTTTAAGTGATGATGATGATGTAATTTAAACATGTTGGCTACTTTTTTGTAATGTAACTTACTAATAAATGAAACCCATACGAAGGATATTCATAACTTAATCATTAATCTATGATTATGGATTGTAAATAAGTAGATTTATATATTGATGCTTGTGAACTAAGTAATGTTATTTCTAGTGCATATGTAATAGTTAGTTAAAGTTTATTTAGTAAATATAACATGATCTTTGAACTTTAATGTAAACTTTCCTTATTTAGTTATTTATCTATATAATGTTGCTTATATGATATGTGGAAAAATTTCATTGAGATGATGTTGGGAAAATGAATTATGATTCTAGGACGGTTGGATAAAGGATTGTGAAATGGTTTTAGAAATGTATAGGTTTATATTAATAACTTGGTACCGTTCAAGTATAGAAAAACTCTACCAAATTTTTCAATAAAATATTTGATATTATAATAAAGATTGAAATATAGCATTGCAGCTAACCATGATCATGTGTATACATTTGAGCATAGTTTTTAAACCCGGCCCGGTCCAAGGCCCAGATTCCGGGTTTTGACCGGGTCGCCCGAGTCAATTTCTTTTTTTTTAAAGTAAAAAAGACGTCGTTTTAGTAAAACAAAAAAACAAAAGTTAACGGGTTGCAACCGAGTTTTTGTCCGGGTCAACCGGGTCGCCGGGTCAACCCGTCGGGTAAGCTGGGTCACCCCGGGTTTTGCCTTTTCCTATATTTTCTTAAACCCGACCCAGTTCTAGCCCCGAGTCGACCCGTCAGGCCGGGCCGAGTTTCAAAACTATGCATTTGAGTGTGTGTATATTTGTACATAAAAAGGAAAAATGACTTGAAATTTCACATATAAGACAATTGGAAATATGAAAATTGTAAACAAAAAAGATGGAGGTGTTACAATATATATATAGTGTTTTGGTCACACCATTTAGATTTTTAATATATCATTGGTCTGCACTACGCTAGAAGTCATATCAATTTTTTTCACATAAAAAAACATTTAGCATTATTGATGTTTTTTCTAGTTGAAAAAAATTAAATTGTATAGGAATTGATCTGATGTGACCTGATCAGCTTGACAAGTCAAAATATAAACTGAATAACTAGTAAAAAATAGTCTAACTCAAAATAAATATTCAAGATAATTATATTTTTATAAATATTGAAACGAAAACATATTGGATCAATTCAAATTAACTTGTCAATCCAATTATAAAATGTAATTTCCAATAAACCCAATGTTAAATGATGAAATTAAAAAAAAAATAACTCAAGTCAACCTGGGTTAACCTGTCAAACCTGACTTGGGTCATGAGACCGGGATAACCTAATAAAAAAAAGTAAATTAAAATAAATTATGAATCTCAATTCCAAATAAACCTAATGTTGAAGGATGAAATTGAGATTGAAAAATCAATTGAAAAAAAAACATAAAAAAATAACTCGAGTTAATCTGTCAAACCCGTGTCTCAAATCATGAGATAAAGATAGCCTTATAGAAAGAAAACTGAAACAAATCACGAAGCCTAATTCCCAATCAACACAATGTTCAATAATGAAATTCTAAAAAAAAAATCAATTAGAAAAAAGAAATAAAAACTTGAGTCAACCAAGTTAACCGGTCAAAACCGCGGTTCAAGTTATGAGATTGAGATAAACTCATTAAAATTCTTGTGTGAACTTTGAGACCATCACCCTTTTATGGAACTTTTTCTACTTTGGTCCCCTATCTTTCAATTTTGTCCTTAATCGATAAGTTTGATTCAATTGTCCTTAATTTGGCAAAAAAAAAAAAAAAGATGCCACCACGCAAAAAAATGATCGAGGACCAAATTAAAAAAAAGCAAAATTTTGAATAGTGGATCCACAGTAAATGTGAGAGGGTGAACAATGCATATGAGTACAGTGTTTTGGCCACTCCTTTTAGTTTTTTACTAGATCATTGGCCTACACTATGCTGTAGGTTAAATCATTTTTTTTTTCACATAAGGAAAATATCTTAGCATTGTTAATGTTTTTTCTAGTGAAAAAAATTTAAACCGTATGAGAATTGATTTGATGTGACTCGGTCAACTTGATAGGTCAAAATAGAATCTAGATAACTAGTAAAAACATCGTTCGACTCAAAATAAATATTCAAGATGACTTTATTTTTATAAATATTGAGACGACAATATATTGGATCAATTTGAGTTAACTTGTCAATCTGTATGTAGGGTCATGAGATCACGATAACCCTATATAAAACAAATCAAAATAAATTATGAAACTCAATTTTCAATAAACCCGACTTGGGAAATGAGACTGTGATAACCTAATAGAAATTAAATAAAAATAAATTATGAGTCTCAATCTCCAATAAATCTAATATTAAAGGATGAAATTGAAAAATTGATTGAAAATAGGACACAAAAATAACTTAAGACAGCTTGAGTTAATCTCTTAAACCCGTGACTCGAGTCATGAGATGAAGATATTCTCATAGAAAGCAAACTGTAACCTAATTTCCAATCAACTCTCAATATTGAAGGATGAAATTCAGAAAAAAATACAATTAGAAAACAAAAATAAAAAAACTCGAGTCAACCAAGTTAACCAGTCAAATTTGTGGTTTAGGTTATGAGACTAAAATAACTTTATAAAAAATAAATTGAAAAAAATTATGAAACTCAATCACCGATAAATCTATTATTGAATGATGAAATTGAAATTAAAAAATATATATATAAATTAAAAATATTTAAATAAATAGTATTTTACGAGAGAATTACATTAAAACCCTCTCTTTTTTAGATTTTTTTTTGGTTAATTAATATTTATATTCCAAAATAAACATTTAAAAATTAAAACTATTGAAAATGTGATAATAAAAGAGCAACTGACATGTCGTTCCAAGCGTGAACACCATGCAGAAAAAATCATCCCGAGTTCTACATCCACCGTTCTCTCCAGACAGACACAAACTGTGGCCTTCACTTCGTTAATGTCACTGTCGTCCCAACCAGACACTCCCAAAAAAAAAATCCGACACAACAAACAAATCCAGCCTCGCATTCACCAAATCAAATAAAAAAGATCCTACTATATGCTCCCTCGCCTCTCTCCTCTCCTCCGCAACTCTTCAATGGCACGTGCCGTTCCACGCGCCTCCACCCCTCTCCCACTCCCTACTCTCTTACCGGCCACAACTCTCTCTTCTCTCCACTCTCCTTCGAGTCTTTCATTCGCTCCAAAACCCAGCAATTTTAACTTCCTTTTGTTAACTAATACTGGACTCTTTAATAAAAAGTTCGAAACTTTTTCTCAAGAAAATTATAGGTGCACGGTTTGGGCCTCCCATAGAGGTTACCGGAAAGTCAGACAGCGGCCGGCGGCGGCGAGGAGGAGTAAAGAGAAGGATTTGGAGCTCAGTGTTAGCATTTGCATTGAAGAAGGCCTCCCTAATGACCCTGAAATATTGGTAAAGGAAACATCTTTCTTGTCTGTAAAGATAAATTTATGTGTTTTGATACTTGATTGGTGATCTTGACAAATGGGTTTTGTGTTTTGTTGTGAATGGTTGGTGTTGCACAGAGTATAGCAGAATTGCTTAGACTAAATGTGCCAACGGCAATGAAGTTAGCATTTGATAGTTTAAAAAGTTCAACTTTCAAAACAAGGGATGAAACTATAACTGATGTTGGTGGGTTTGACAGCATTGAGTTGTCTGTGATGCTTTGCAATGATGAGTTTATTAGAAAACTTAATAAGGAATGGAGGGATGAGGATCATGCAACTGATGTTCTTTCAATGTCACAACACGTGCCTGGCCTTGACCTACCAATTGTAAGTGAGAAATGCATAGTTTTAGTTATTTACAGGATTCATTTAGAGTGTCTACATGGGTTGGTCACTCTTTGTTTTTTATTCTTTGCAGCTTATGTTGGGTGATATAGTGATTTCTGTTGAGACTGCTGCACGACAAGCCGAGGAAAGAGGACATACTCTTATTGATGAAACTCGTGTTCTCCTGGTTGGTGCAAATTTTACTTCAGTCTTCAATTACATGTTTTGACATCTCTTTTTGGCTGTTATGATTTTTATACATAATTTGGATGTCTGTGCTCACTGTATTAGGGTAGTTGGTTAACTTCATAATTTGTAGTTTGACTCCCTTGGTTACTTTACCACACTTGCAGGTTCATGGGTTGTTGCATCTTTTAGGGTTTGATCATGAAATTAGTGAAGAGGCTGAAGCTGAAATGGATAAGGAGGAGGGAGTTCTTTTGGAGAGTCTTGGCTGGAAAGGGAAAGGATTAATTCAGAGTGCATACGATGCAGAAACTACTATGAATCATCATATGGAAAGTTCAGATGGTAATTTCACTGTATTAATTAGAAAAAAATTGCTTTCTGGTTTTGAGAGGATCCTACTTCTTGGATGCATACTTACATTTTTATTTATTTTGGAGCTACAATGTGCTTTACCATGCAAAGATATGAATACATGATCATGCAATGACATCATCTTACACTACTTTGTTAAAAGACAGGAAGAAAGAAGGCAGTCTTAGATTCTATAAACCAAAATTCAGCTATATCTTCTGCGATATGGATGGTGAGGTGACCCATACTTTTTGATGGGATATCCACATGTTTTGAACATTGGATTCTAATGTTTCCTTTGTCTCCCCACTTTCCTGATTGCTAGGAACGTTGCTGAACAGCAAAAGCCAAATCTCCTTGACCAATGCAAAGGCCTTGAAAGAGGCTTTGTCAAGAGGTGTGAAAGTGGTGATCGCGACTGGAAAAGTAAGAAACTGTGCAATTCTACCCTTTCATCTCTAGTTCATTAACTACCAGCCAGCACATTATTTATAGGCATATGCTCGACTTCTAGCTATGTTTTCCCATTCGTATTACCCTCAGATTTTAGTTTTCATTTTCTTTAACAGGTGCTGGATGTTACTGTTTGTTTTTAGTTTTTTATTTATCTATCCACTAGCTAGGCTCCTCTTTATTATTTATTGTTCTTTCTTTGTTCTATTTGTTTCTTATCAGTTACTTATCTTGCTGCTAGTTATTGATCTGAAATCTTGAATAGGCACGTCCTGCTGTGATAGATATTTTGAAGGCGGTAGATTTAGCTGGTAAAAATGGCGTTATCTCAGAGTTCTCTCCTGGTGTCTTCTTACAGGTTTTCCTTTATCTCTTCGAGGGTGTTTGGGATTGTAGTGTATGGTGCTTTTTAAAAGTGTTTTTCGCTTGAAAAATGCATCAAAATGAATTTTTTTCAGTTTTTTTTTCATTTTTGACATCAACTCATTAAAACCATCAGAAAACACTAAAAACATCATCAATTTGATGCTTTTTTCAAGCTAGAAGCACCTTTGAAAAGCACCTAAAAGCAGAAGCTATGCCAAACACCCCATATCATCTAATCACCCTTTTGTGGTCATGCATTTTCTACCATGGATGTCATCAATTTAACAATTTTCAAGTTGTACATCATAAACAGAAAATAGTGTTCTCTTCTCGAAGACATTCTCAAATTGCTGGTCATATGCATGCATGAATATTCATTTTGTGCTTACGCTTATACATGCAAGTTTTTCTTAAACTCAGCATGTTTGGAACGTCTTTATCTGTTATGCAAAATTGACCTAGGGGTCCTATCTAGCTTCATTAAGATAATAAGAATGATAATATTTAGCAGGTTTCTTTATTCTTCACTCCTTAAAGAAAAGAGCCAAGTTCTATCAGGCTTGAGGCTATTTCGCCTCTTTCTTCTTGAAACCAATCCTAAATTTGATGCAAGCCCAGGGGAGTTTAGGTATTCTCACTTGCAAGAGTTCAGGAGAGGCTTACAATAGATTTAATGAACATTGGATTTCTAATGAACAAACTGGATCAGTAACAGTTAGTTAGAAGATAGGACCTAGGGGTCCTATCTAGCTTCATTAAGATAATAAGAAGGATAAGATTTAGCAGGTTTCTTTATTCTTCACTTTTTAAAGAAAAGAGCTTAGTTCTATCAGGCTTGAGGCTATTTCGCCTCTTTCTTCTTGAAACCAATCCTAAATTTGATGCAACCCAGGGGAGTTTAGGTATTCCCACTTGCAAGAGTTCAGGAGAGGCTTACAATAGATTTGATGAACATTGGATTTCTAATGAACAAACTGGATCAGTAACAGTTAGTTAGAAGGTTTTTTTTTTACCAATCTGTACTTCATACACAGGATTTGTGTGAATTTGAGGCCTCTTATACACAGGATTTCTTCTATACATTTACTTGGCTTAAGTTATTATCTTAGTATCATGAAATTGATGCGTTGCAAACCTATAGAACCTTAGTGAGAAAAAAGGATTTGTCTTCTTAGGTATTGTTATACATACTTTCCCCCCTATTATTTCTCTTTCCAGTTTTACATTTGCTTCTGCTTTGCTTTTAGTTTTCCTCGGATATGCTTTCATCTTCCCCTATGAATATTGTTTTTAAAATAAAAGTAAGTCAATTTTCCCACTTTCCTGAATGCTGCAAAGCTTAAAGGTTCGTGCTAACATACTTTTGCTTCCATGGTATGCTGTCATGTTCAACCCCTAGATGTTGATTTTGACTCATTTGTTGTCACTTATTGATGGTCTCTGTTTATTTCAGGGGTTAATTGTTTATGGTAGACAGGGTCGGGAAATTTTTAGAAGCAATTTGGATCTGAGTGTCTGCAGAGAGGTATTTCATACAGAAATATCATATGGTAGCAATTGGATTTGAACTATGCATGAATTTTATCAGAATAGTGAAGAAGAAGAGAAGGGGCCTTACACACACACACATAGACAAATATCTGCTGGGTGATTAGACTTTTTTGTCTCCTGGTCACCTGGATGTGATATATTTTGCTGTTTCATTGTAGCTAGCAGCTACCTGTCACTGCTAAGTTGTCTAGGGCAGTTATTTTCTGAGTTTTTCATAATGCCATCTGAGATTAGCTGCACACTGTTTATTTGTCCTAGTCTTGTACAGTTGAGTTTTGCCTGCCTGCTCTGTCCTGGATTGGATATTCCTGGCTCTCTGGTGGTTGGATGCTGTTGCAGCTGTAGAATTCCCTGAATTTTATTGGAGCTGCCCAACCTTTTCATCTAGGGAAGTCGTTAGTATCAAATTACAAGTGTTTTCTATGCAACAGACTTTCCCTTCTACTCTAGTTTGATTGACCTTTTGTCAGACCATATTTCGATAATCTCACTCATCTTCATGTTTACAGCAGCACTAAATTTTCCTCCCCCCTTCTAAAAAGTCCATAGAGTTCATGTTCTTGATATAACTTGGTATAATGTTCATGGAGCTTCCACAATATGATTGCCTTGCATTTCATATTGTTAATAAAGCAATCCACTCTTTCTTTCTTTTTTTTCTTTTTTTATAAAAAACATAGTAATCCACTCTTATTGGTGGCAGATTTTAACCAGTATGATATTCTTTTTTATGTACTGAAAAGAAAGAACCGAAGCTAAATGGCTTTACAAGGCATGTGGATCTCTTGGTTGTATTTAAGGATCATTGTTGGTCACTAAGTACTTGTTCTTGGTTTTAAAATTGTAGGCATGTCTCTACTCTTGGGAGCACAAGGTTCCTCTTATTGCATTCAGCAACGATCGTTGCTTGACATTATTTGAGCACCCTCTAGTTGATTTACTGCATACTGTATATCATGAGCCAAAGGTGAATATTTTTCACTCTAGTAACAATTCTCTGGTACTGGCTGAGCAATTATTCCATATAGACACATGATTTATGAGAAAATGTTTACAGGCTGAGATCATGCCTTCAGTTGAGCATCTCTTGTCTGCTGCGGACATACAGGTATTTGCACAAATATGGTCTCATTTTTCTTTTTGGAGTATCAAAAGAAAAGTGGTGTAGATGTTTTGAACCTAAAAAGGTTGACATGTTTTTAAGGTGTGTGTTTAGCAGATGGTTTTAGCCATGATATCTTTTATTCAAATCAACTGAGTGGCTACTTTTCAGTTTTTTATAATGTCAATCTTTTATTTTCGTTGTACCTCAGAAAATCGTGAACATAGTTTTTCACTTATGATTGCATTCTTAAACAAACGGCAATTATTGATCCTGTCTTGTTTTCTTTCTGATTCATTTGTTAAAAAACTGGGAGTTATGGATCCCACACTCTTGTTAAATGTATTTGTGTACCTTTATGCTTGCAGCTGTATAATTAAGCCCTAGAAAACTAGATCCTCTCTACCTTTGGTTTTGTTTATTTTTATAATGGTTCACATCTTTTCAATTTACAGAAGATGATCTTTTTAGACACTGCTGAGGGAGTGGCTATGAACCTGCGGCCATACTGGTCAGAGGCAACTGGAGGCCGTGCCAATGTTGTGCAAGCTGTTCCAGATATGCTTGAAATTGTCCCCCCTGGAACCTCAAAAGGGAGTGGTGTAAAATTGCTGCTTGATCATTTGGGTGTCACTGCAAAGGAGGTATGGGAAGATATAATCTGTTCTGTATTCCTTTTGTTTTTCATCTTGCCATCTTTTCTTTCCAGAATAAAGAAAATCTCTATAAGACTTGCAGTAGTTGCTGTTGGAGTCTCTCTTTTATTTACTTACTGTCATAGTTTCATATTCTTTAATGGCCCTTTCTCTTTCATTAGGAGAAAATGATGAATGGCCAAACCTGTGACCACCTTATAGTTCCGAGTTTTGGTCTGACATGCCTGTTCTTTAGACCATATTCTGGATTGTTTCTAATTTGTAAATTTTTAGATAATGGCTATTGGTGATGGTGAAAATGACATCGAGATGCTTGAGTTGGCTTCTCTAGGCATTGCTCTTAGCAATGGATCAGAGAAGACAAAAGCTGTGGCTAATGTTATTGGTGCCAGCAATGATGAAGATGGTGTGGCCTCTGCTATTTACGAGTATGCATTCTGAGGTACAAGGTCTAGTTTGAAAAATTCGAACAAAGGTCACATGGCGAAAGATACATGGTGCTGGATGCAATCTGGCCATTTTGACAGTATTTATTTCTCGTTATAGATGAAAGATGGGCCTCATAAATGAAAATAGAAACTTGTCAACTTCTTTCCCTATTGAATGAGTTAACAGTAGGTTGTCATTCAGTGCTGGCTCCTCTGAAGCAAGGTCCTCGAGACGGCGGTGCGAATAAAGCGATGTTTTTTTCTCATATTGATTGATCTCAATGATTTGAACTTCATGGATTCTTTTAGGTAGCTTTGTATCCAGAAATAGTTTCACTCTTTTTTGTTTTTCTTTTTTTGTTCTTTTTGGTTTGTTTTGGGGCGAGGAGTGTGACTTCAGGCATGCCCACACCCAGAGCCTGAATCTTTATGCGATATTCTTTTCCATATGAGATTTATGTAGCTACTACTTCATGTATCTGCTTGGATAATTCAGAAATGGACCAATGATACTAAACTTTTTGCGTTCTTTGGCCGTGAATTGATTGGATCCTTCATTTACATTATTTCATAGTAACAACTCAATCTTATTGGTGCTTTTAGAAATAGATACAAGTCAGAAGATCTCCAAACGTCGCTTCCATTGATGCAAGTCATTACTTTAAAATGAATGCTTGTTTCAACCCCAGGCACGTGTAGAGTAATTCTGTCATTCTAAGAAACCACATTACTATTGCATTTTAAATAAGTGTGAGAAAATCTTTTTTCTTCTTTTATGACGTGTATCTCTTGATCATGTAGTCAAGTAATTTCTAATGAAATAGATAATAACATGAAAAGTTAAAAATTAGGTTTGACAGAACCTGATTTAGAGATAAATTTTGTATAAAAACACAAGGTATTATAAAAAGATATGGACACAGATAATTTTATATTTAAAAGTCCTAAATATATGAATGCCACTACTGAGTTAGACTGTGTTTGGTATTATGGTAACTGTTGTGGTTGTGGTTTTAAAAAATTATTTTTATAAAAAATACTTTTAGTTGAGGTTGGTTTGGAAAAATAGATGTTTGGTTAAAACTGTGATTGAAATTGAGGTTGAATAAAAAATAGTTTAATGTGTTTGGTTAAGAATGCTTTTTAAATTAAGGTTATAAAATAACTAAAAAAAACATATATTAATATTAGTGATTTTTAATTGAAATATTGTACATTTAACTACTGCTATTACATCATGAAATAAACACACAAAGAAATATGTATTTTACTATAATGTACTTGTTAATTATTACTTAACTACAAAAACAAGAACAATTAAATCCATATATTTATTTCATTCTACTTTATCATTTAATAAATTAAAAAAAATTGGTCTTTTCTGCTCGCGTCAAACACACATAATGTGAGTCTGTTAAAATGCAAACACTCTAAATTTTTAGAGACAATTTATAGCTTTTTTTATTGATACAGATGTTTCTTGAACTACAAAAATTGTTTTGGTCTATAGAAGCCTGCATTGAATTTATGGAAAGTGAATTCTGATAGTGTTGCTCATATATGCTTTTTATTGTTTGCAGACATCATCTTTCTTTCTACATATATTCAAGGTTCAATTCTCTGATAAAAGAACCTTTTGTTTTGTTTCTTGCTAAAATATCTTATCTTCTCAGTGAGCAAGTGCCTTTTGCAGATAAGGACTTGATGGTGTAAAGCAACCTTGCCTGCCCATTTTTATTTCGGGGGAGGGTTCTGGTTCACTTTGATTTTGAATATTTATATGCTGATGTAGATTTCACAATGTATACCGTTGTATGTTTTTTCAACAATTAAAAAAATACGTAAAAATACAAAAACGCTTGATGAGAAGCATGAAAAAATTACTTCACCAAAAACTAAAGTTAAACCTCATTTATTAGTGGGTCCTATGAATCAAACCACAACTTTATTTTATAACCAAACACCGTATTATTGAGGTTGAACAAAAACGCAGTAGCTACCGCAAAGACAAATGATATCTAAGTAATCTTTGATAAGTTAGTTTATGATTTTTGTTCCTACAAAAAAATGTTGTTTTGTCACAAACAAATAAGAAAAAACTTATGTTTATTTTCCAACTTGTTATTCAAATTTGCAGCTCAAAAAAACATAATATAATCTCTTCTAATTAACTAACTCTAATGGATCCTTTTTAGATTGCAAGCTAATAAGCCTATATTAGTAATTAATTAATATAAGTTCAATAATGAAATAAACCATTAAAAAATGTCTAACAAGCTAGAACAAACCCAAATTAAAAATATTTATTCAACATTAAATAGATAAATAAAATAGAATAATAAAAACAAATTCTTCATCCTAAAATTCCTTTACAAGCCAAAATCTTCAATTTTCGCACATTCTTGCCAGATTTTAGTCATAACTTCAATCATATCGTTCTCTCTTGTCTGGATGAATTACTAGGCCTAATATATATGGTTGGCAAGCTTGAGATATCTAGCTTCCAGCCCAACTTGAATAGCAGAAACATCACACCTGTAGCTCCATATATGTCCCAAATAGTAAACGAAGGTCTAGTTTGGTAGATTTGACAAGATTTGTCCAATAACTTCGACCCTTTGAAATACTATGTTCCCAAACTTTATTTGACCTGAAACTTT
>Ga0307517_10002861_pt1 | contig 27365 bp, 26 predicted proteins | sample 23_EM_MG_FD_194515 | JGI IMG/M metagenome (GOLD analysis project Ga0307517, IMG submission 194515) | Populus trichocarpa ectomycorrhiza microbial communities from riparian zone in the Pacific Northwest, United States - 23_EM | ecosystem: Host-associated > Plants > Roots > Unclassified | place... | reverse complement strand
CCCGTGAAAGACTCTCACTCGGGGGACGTCGACTCTGAAGAACTCGCTGATTTGAAAGACTCGTTAGCACCCATCTACGATGAATTGAAGCTCAACCCGTTCTGGTGGATCGTCGAGTGTATTCATCACGGGGTGGGAAGGAAGATTCCGATGTATCAAGGAAACGATGGTGACTTTGAGAAGGTGCACGTGCATAGGAGTGTGAAGACGCGGATGGAGGCGGCGAATGGTAACGGACACCACTATTCACCTGGGGTTATAAATTTTGAGGAGGAGAGGGTTGTGTGGGTTGATTGAGGCGAGTTTTGAGGTTTGTCGAGTTTTTGTCCTCCGTCCTGAAATTTCAAGTCATCTTTTTTGGAGTGCTCCGCGATGAGCAGAGCGATATCAGTACGAGCGCATGCTCATTTGAATTTGAGGTGGATACTCGGTGGATACATGAGATAATGTCAAATTGTCAAATCTTGTCGGGTTTGTAAATCACAGATACATGCAAATAGAAGACTGTTCGACCCACCCACCATCCCTTTCAGTGCGTGGTGCAGCACCAAAAATTTACCACGACGAGCTTTTACATAATGATGGCCGCCGTGGCATTGAAGAACTCGAATTCAACTTTCCCTGCGGAGGTCCACCGTTGGTGGATACATTGCTGTTCTGCTCTCAAGACACTGGTGCATTTAAAAGAGCATCCGTATTCAGACTTCAGTGTTAAAATCAAACAAATAAGCGTTCGTCGGCGGGAGGGTTGAGATAAGATGGGCGAGGATTTACATTTCTCTTAGTGAGCTCGTGAGCCAAACGGATGGGGTACAAGGTATCTGGTATACGTTACATAAGTTTCTTACAGAATGAATGAGATGAGGGTAAAAGGACCCTACCACCGCAAGGAATGCACAGAACAATAAGGAATGTACCCAATATTCCAACACAGTTAGAAGATTAAGCAAGAGGGGGGCTATTCTCCGCAAAATACTCGTGAGAATCCGCGTTGTCCACCGCTGTCGCAGGGTCGCTCTGGGCAAGCGACTTGCAATCAAGCTGACCGTATACGTGATCATCGGTCCCTCCGTTCCTGGTAAAGTGGGAGGATTCATGGACAAGGGTTCCTCCCTATATATAGTAGGTAAGTGAGCTTTTAGCAAGCTTGAAAGTTGAGTGAACAGGGAGCACTCGCCTTGGTGTCTGTGCCAGTCATTGGCGCATTCCAGAATGCATCACACAAATAGATAATTCCAAAACTGAGGAAGGGGAACCCAATTATGAGTTATAACCAAAGTCGAGAATATAAAACTTACTCGTCAGGATAGACATACGCGTACGTATCAGCCTCTGTACAAGTACTACAATCGAAAGTATATGAAGAAAAGGGGGTGCTGTCGATAGCTGAGTAATGAGAGACAACCGTGCTGTGTCGTGCCGCCGTGTAGGCGCCGAACCAAGTTGTATAACGAGGTGTCGAGGAAGTGTGAGAACTGGCATAGGAAAGTGCACGAGCTGCGAGGTTCTGAGCAGCCGAAGCAGCAGAAACAATTGAGCTCCGCTGGGAAGAAGTGCAGCCATTATAGGTGGCACGTTTCACAAGGGTAGAACGTGCTACTGCCAGCTTGCCAGAAAGCTTTGCGGAATGCGAATCAACATCGGCGTGGAGAGTCGATATCGTGGAGTCAGCGTTGACAATGTAGAAGGTATTTTTTGCGTAGATATTGTAACTCGCTTCTCCAGATACAGTAAAGTTGTACACATGAGCGACTGTATGGAATGTGAGCAACAAACCGAGAAAGATGATCTGAGAAGATAGCTACGGTCGTGCTCAACTGCCACAGATTTGCCAGGTGCGAGAATCGTGTACGCCCCTAGCGCAGCTGCAGCGTTGGGAACGTACTTCAGCTTGATACCCGTGAATGAAGGCTGAGCGCCTTTCGCATCAGTGATCACAAACGTGTCAGTTGGAAGTTTGTTCAAGGGCCCGCGGGGATCATTGAGAACCTTCAGGGTTTCGTCCCCAGTATTGGTGATGGTAGCAACAATTTTGAGGTGTTCGACAGAATCGACGGCCGGCGAACCTGGAGAAGAAATGAACATATAGATTATAGGTAACGAAACGTGGAATATACCGTTGACTTTGATGGAGAGTGACTGAGTCGCTGAAATGGAGACCGCGAGAGCGGTGAGAGCGACGAAAGCAGCTCGAACCGATTTTGAGAACATATTTTAACTCCTCGAAATAGGGCCACAGCTCAGTCGATATTTATACCTGCGGGCGTGCTGTCCAAAAAAAGAGAAGCAAAAGATTAATTCTAGTGCTCTGCCTTGGCAGGCAGCAGACACCTTTAGCGGAAGTGGCAAGGTGCACATGAACCTCGAAAATACTAATTCTAGTGGCGGACTAGTGCTCCTCCTTGGCAGTGTGCCTAGGGCTTGCCCGGGCTCCTCGATTTTGGATCTCGAAAAGCAATCGGAATCAGCCCAAGTTTGGGTCCAATCCGATCATTTGTAACTTGTTCGAGGTTCGTGTGCACCTTGCGCACTTCCGCTAAAGATCTCTTGTGTCACAAACACGGAATTTGTATCCACAGATTCCTTCTCACCAAATACTTTACAGGTATGTAGGTGACAGCACCCCTTTACATAAGCAGACGATGAGCTCGCAATACCCTCTCCACACTTAAGAATTGAAGGATTTAAGAATCCTAGCAATTCTATGGGGCCAGAATCAAAAAAAAAAAAAAATTCTGTCTTCAGAGAGTTATTGACTGATCTTTTAAAAAATAAATTTCGGAGTTGACTTCAAGATTTTGCCTGCAGCCTGATGTCACCTACCTTAACAGACACGCACAAGTTATCTCATTCAAACATTCCGCAATTAAATTAAGGCACTCAAGGAACCTGGATCTCCGTTGTAATTTCTAAACTTGGTTAATAGAATACTCCACCCAATAGAGTGGGGTGCGAGATCACGCTTTCCATCTCTACAGCGAGGAGGCCCAAAAACGGAGATGAAGGAATATTTGGTCATGTCAATGGGCCGCCCGGGATGAGCCGGGATGTCGACGTTTGGATGCCCTTCATTTCAAATGCAATGAAGGATATCTTCGGAAGTCATAAATATGTAAGTTATTCCCGCTAACCATTAAAGCCCTACGTCATTTTTTCAACTCTGCTGACTCATCATCCGATCTCTCCCTCTTTCCTCGACCATACGAGCATCCCATATTGCTTGACGTCGCTACTCTTCCAGAATTCAGACTATCACGCGGAAACATAGAAAAGAAATCATGCAAAGAACGGGTTTGATCTTTCTAATTATCTAAGCAGGGATAGAAAAGGTTCGTTTGCTTGGAATCTCAGATCTCAAGACGCATATTACGGGTACGTTTCTGCGCTTGGGGTTATCCACTTGAATGAATTGATATTGGGACAGAATTTTTGATGCAGAATTGTGCGCCAATTCTTGGTGCTAAATATCTCGAGGTTTATTGAATGATAACCTTGTTAGACCGACCTCAGACTTCGGACACAAGATGCATCTTCCGAGTCGGTAAGAAATTCAAGGCTATTATCTATTCTCGTCGAATTCCCTTTTATGTAGGCTTTTAAGCAGAGGCGCTTATACCGCTCAATGGTTGGTCCAGCCATTCTCGAGTTTCCCCTTTCTCCCAATCTCGTCCACGTTGAAATTTTCATCACCACAAGTACTTACTTTGGTGCAGCCTAGCAGGTATGCTCGAAAAAATCGGCCTCCTCCCCGCGTTCAACAACCAGCAAGTTCCTTTCGCGTATGAGATGTATACAGATTGCGACAGTCCTGGGTGGAGGCAGAGCTCCAAGTTCAAGCACAAGTTTGGAAATGAAATGGGGATTGGGTTCATGGGGTTGTGGTGTGTTTTTTTTTGATGTTTTCTTATATTCGCCCCCTTTCAAGTTATAATTATTTAAGTGTTTTCTCTTTAGGGATACAGTCAACTCTGTTGGGTGAACACTGTGACATATGCCATTCACGCGCATTGGCCTGCGCCGAACCAGAGTCCTCCTAAGAAAGATACGATGAGAGATTCCGAGAGAATTTATGTCGAGGATGAGGAGAGAGAGGAGGGAAAGAAAAGAGAAGCGAACGTTGAAGAAGTGCGTTTGTAGAGGGTTTTGGGACCTAGATGTAATACTGATGCTTTCGCTTGTAGGTGTGGTTTGCTGGATGTCATTATGGTATGGTTTTTCTTTCTCGCCTTTTGGTGACATATAGTCTGATTTCGCCTTGCTCTGTTTAGATATTGGAGGGGGTTCTGGTATGCACCGTTTTCGCTTTCTTTCCCTCTATCATCAATACCGACTCTCGCGAGGTGAAAAACAACCTCTCTCGCTTGCATCCCTCTTTTATCTTCGACCAGCTGAAAACTGTCAACCTTGACCCAAAGACTCTCGACCCAACAGTTTTACGCCGACCGGAGGCGCTCCCGCTAGAAGAAATGTACATCAAGCCCATGAAGTCTAAGGAGCGCGTTGCAAGGCCGTTCGCTTGGTTCTTTGCACTGTTTAAGAACGCCCCGTGGAAGACTCTGACTTACCTGATGCGTAGGACGTTGGTGATAAGGATAATAAAGGCCCCGTCGACTCCGAAGAACTCGCAGATTTGAAAGACTCGTTATGTAGCACCCATTTACGATGAATTGAAGCTCAACCCGTTCTGGTGGATCGTCGAGTGTATTCATCACGGGGTGGGAAGGAAGATTCCGAACGACCTTGTGAGGGTGCATTTGCATAGGAGTGTGAAGACGCAGATGGAGGCGAGGTATGGTGATGGACATAAGTATTCACCTGCGGTTAAAATTTTTGAGGAGGGGAGGGTTTAGACCGGTCACCGTTCGGTATATGAGGTCAAGGGAGGGACGGGACCTCGATATACCGACCGGTCTATCTGAGTTTAAATCCCTGTTGTAATCCTTATGATCGAAAAGTGGAGCGAAAGAACTTCGAATCGAAGGATGCCAACCAAATGAAGTAAGATCTAAAAAGGAAATTATGCACAACCTCGTAATTCACCAATGCAAACCTCTTCCTCTGCCATTTTTTTTGGATCATAAACTTGACATCAGATAGGAAGTACTCTTTCTCTGTTAAATACCTCAAAAGAACCAACTTGAAGCACCGAAAATGCATCTTTCGGCACTTAGGTGGAAGAAATAAAAAACAACTGCAGCAATTCCTCCTGTGTTTGTCTCTTTACACCCAGTTTAAATCTGCCAGCATTTCAGTCAACGTAGGTACAGAATTCATGAGGAATAGATGAAGAGACGCGACGACGCGACGCGAGAACTCAAATTGCCATTTTGGGTCTTACTAAATACCGTCTGACAGGTTCTTTATCGACGTTCCATTCCATCATTTTCGATCATAAGGATTACAACAGGGATTTAAACTCAGATATGCCAGGCGTCAGATCCGTCCCTCCCTCATCCTCTTATGCCGCATGGTCACCAGGCTAGGGAGGGTTGTGTGGGTTGATTGAGGCGAGTTCTGAGGCGAGTTCTGAGGTTTGTCGAGTTTTTGTCCTCCTTTCATAGCTGAAATTTCAAGTCCTCGGTTTCAATTTGATTCCCAAGTTCAACTCTTTCGGAATGCTCCGCGATTAGCAAAGTACGAGCGCATGTCAAATCAAATCCTGTCAGTACATTACAGATACAAATACAAACACAAACACAAATAAAAGGCTTCTCCACTAGAAGACTAAAGGTGCTTCTCGCCGTCTCGCAGGGTTTGATTCTGGCACGCAAAAAGGGTTTCCTCGGTGCTCACTGAGTTTTTTCGACTCACCCACCATCCCCTTCAGCGCCTGGTGCAGCAGCTTGGTTTTCGGCAGATGTTTTGCAACAATCGAGTTCTCCAGGGCGAAGGCCTTGAAGGCCTCCAACATTCCGCAACTAAATTAAGGCACTTATGGAGTTTTGATCACCGGTTGTGTGTTTCTAAACTTGGTTGATGGAATACTCCACCTTCGATGGAGTGGAGTGCAAAATAACACTTTCCCTCTTTCAGCGGTCCTTTTCGAAGAATATTTACATCGTGTCAATGGGCCGCCCGGGATGTCGACGATTGGATGATATCTTCGTAAGTTATAAATATGTTATTCTGTTTATGTTCAAGTCTGAAAGGAATACAGCGTGCAGTTCCCCACTTTCCCCTCCGCTTCCGAGTTCCAAGCCCTGCCTCCCGAGTCACTAACTAACAATGAGCTCAGGCGAACACGACACCCACGTACGGATGGAAACCGCGGCCACCATGGTCGACGACGGGGATTACTCTAATAATGAACCGAATGTATTCCCTTCGACCTCCAACCGGAAAGAGGAATCTGTGTTGGTGTCGCCCTTGAGCCCAACTGTTCAAGATATCGACGGCGTGGTGGCCAGTGATAAGATACCTCCCAGTCGCATATTGGTGGTGTGTTTTGATGGTACTGGGGATGAGTAAGTCAAGTCGTGGTTTCTTTGAAGGATTTATTTAAGCTCGATGCTAATTGTTGGTGTGAGGTTTGATGAAGATGTGCGTACATATGCCCATTCAACGATGTAAAATTTTGAAGTTTGGTTGTGCACAGAACTCGAATATCGTCGAGTTCGTTGGCTTGTTGAAGAAAGACGATTCTTCAAAGCAAATGGTTTACTATCAGGTTTGTGCCATACACTCTATACCCTCAAACCCAAAGCCGTCTGACCACTATTTTACATGCCAGTCGGGCATCGGGACGTTCACTACGCCTAAGTACTCCGCCTCCCGCTTTGCTTCTAATATTAGCCAGGTCAATGGGTTCTTGCAATTGTTTGTTGATGCCAACGCTGACATTTTTTCTAAATGATCAGCTCATGGATCAAGCGTTTGCTTGGAATCTCGAGGCGCATGTTACGGGTACGTTTCTGCGCTCAGGATTGTCCACTTGAATAAATTTGATGATCTAATGTTTGGACAGGTGGATATGAATTTTTGATGCAGAATTGTGCGTCAATTTTTGATACTAAACATCTGAGGTTTATTAAATGATAACCTTGTTAGACCGTTCTTCGGACAAAATATGTATCTTCGGTCAGAAATTCAATGGGTATTATCTCTTTTGAGCTATTCTCACCGAATTCGCTTTATGTAGGCTTCTCCAGAGGCTCATATACCGCTCAATGGTTAGTCCAGCCATTCTCGAGTATCCTAATCTCCTAATCTTTTCCATGCCGAAATTCTCATCTCTATCCTTACCTTCTGCAGCTTGGCAGGTATGCTCCAAAAAGTCGGCCTCCTCCCAGCGTTCAACAGCCAGCAAATCCCTTTCGCGTACAAGATGTATACAGCTGACAAAAGCCCTGAGTGGACACTGAGCACCGAGTTCAAGCGCAAGTTTGGAAATGAAGTGGAGATTGAGTTTATGGGGCTGTGGTACGTCTTTTTTTTTAAATGTTTTCTTATATTTGCCACTTTCCAAGTGATAATTATTTAAATGTTTTCTCTTTAGGGATACGGTCAACTCTGTTGGGTTAACGCCGAGACGCTTGCCATTCACGCTCTCGAATACGGCGGTTAAGACATTCAGACATGCTGTGGCGTTGGATGAGCATCGAGCGAAGTTTAAGCCTGTTCATTGGCATGCGCCGAACCAGAGTCATCGCAAGGTGGCTACAATTCCGACGGGAGAGTTGGGGATGAAAGATCTTGAAAGACTTTTTGTTGAGGATGAGGCAAGAGAAGTGGGAAAGAAAAGAGAAACGGACATTGACGAGGTGCCTTTGCAGAGGGTTTGGGGACTTGTATTTAATACTGATGCTTTTATTTGTAGGTGTGGTTTACTGGATGTCATTGTGGTGCGTTTTTTCTTTTTGTCTTTTGGTATCTGATTTAGCCTTGCTCTGTCCAGATATTGGAGGGGGTTCTGGTACGCATCGTTTTCGCTTTCTTTCCCCATATCATTGATGCCGACCCTCGTAAAGTGAAAAACTCTGTGAAAACCTCTCTTGCTCGCATTCCTCTCCGATGGATGATTCGTGAATGCTTCAAGACGAACACCGGGATCTTATTCCGCCTTGACCTGTTGAAAACTGTCAACCTCGACCCAAAGACTCTCGACCCAACAGTTTCACGCCGACCGGAGGCGCTTCCGCTGACCACGCTACCCCCTGAGGAAATGTACATCAAGCGGCAGCCCATGAACCCCCAAGAGCGCGTTACTAAGCCAGGGCCGTTTGCATGGCTGTTTAAGAAAGCCATTGACTCAGCGGGTGCGGAGGGCGTCGGTGATAAGGATAATAAAGGCCCCGTCGACTCCGAAGAACTCGCAGATTTGAAAGACTCATTAGCCCCAATATACGATCAATTGGAGCTGAAGCGGTTGTGGTGGATCGCCGAGTATATTCCTTTCAAGCAGCGGTACCAGGAGGTGGATGAGAAGCCGCAATTTCGTCGTGAGCCGAGGAAGATGAATAAAGGGCGGGGAAGGAAGATTCCGAAGGGGAACGAGGGGGAGTTTGTGAGGGTGCATAGGAGTGTGAAGACGCGGATGGAGGCAAAGTATCGTAATGGAGACAAGTATGTACCTGGGGTTGTGAATTTTGAGGAGGAAAGGGTTATGTGGGTTGATTGAGGGGAGTTTTGAGGTTTGTCGAATTTTTGTCCTCCGTCCATAACTCAATTCGATCAGCAAGTTCAACTCTTTCGGAATGCTCAAACATTCCGCAACTAAATTAAGGCATTTATCTGGATTCTGGATCTGTTGTGCGTTTCTAAACTTGATTGGGGTGTAATAAATTAAATAATAACCGTGGGAAGATGGCGTCCGAACAAAATCTGTAGCTTTTCCTTTCTCAGCCATGTCCAACTTGAAAGCTATCCAAAAGTCATCGGCGATGACAAAAGCCCGAATCATCGACAAAATGGATGATTGGTACATATATCTTGAACGACCTCACCGGGTTGGTTAGAGGTTTGCGATACAGATCAGAAATCAGGCATATACTAATGTGATCATCATTTGATTCGGACCCTAGGAATTCCCTCACAAAACGTGAGAGAACTAAACATAACCACCTGGTCCTCCTTCTTCGGCACTAACGTCAATTGGGTCTCTGCTTGAGAAGGAAACCTCGCTTTAAGCGGCTACTTTGTATTTCCATTTCGCCTGCCCGACGAGTCAGCCGCCGTCCACGTCAGTCACGACACAGCAACTTATTTAAATAACCCCAGCGCTCAAGAGTGCCCTCGTGTACCCTTTCCCATTCACAACAATGTCGAGCGCAGATAATGGTGTCGATTCGAGCGGCCACATCCAAGAAGCCACCATGTTCTCCACGACGGGAACCATGAACGACCCCGCCATAACGTTCTCGGACTCCCCTGTTCAGACGCGTACGGGTACGCAGATTTTGGCAGAAGACAAGCCGCCACCCCCCGTGCGGAGGGAGAACGCAATCGACCCAAGTGCGTTCCCGTCCGTCATCCCCCCCGATCACGACAGTCGCACTCTTGTCGTGTGCTTCGATGGCACCGGTGATCAGTTCGATGCGGATAATTCGAATATCGTGCAGCTCGTGCAGTTGCTGAAAAAGGATGATAATACGAAACAGTTGGTTTACTACCAGGTATGTGGGGTTATACCTGTTTTCGTGGCACGTTTTGGTTGACTATTGGCGTAAATGTTATCATTTTAGTCGGGAATTGGGACCTATACATCACCGCAGATCGCTTCGCCGTTCGTGTCGCAGGTAAAAAAGGTGAAAGCTACACCCGCGTTTCTTTCTGCTCTCTTGACTAAGTAAATGGCGTTCTTATTCGTTCAGACACTGGATACGATGTTTGCTTGGAATCTTCATGCCCATGTAATGAGTACGTTTTCAAAAAAAAATTTAACAACATAAAACCATATCCCTAATGTACCGCCTTCCTACAGGTGGCTACGAATTCCTGATGCAAAACTGTGAATTCCATCTTCCAGATCCTTCCTCAACTTTGCACTGACTTAATTCAGACAGAACCGGAGATAAAATCTGTATATTTGGTGCGTCTTCTTCATGCGTATTCGACACCAACAAGTTCTGACCTCCAACGATGGGCAGGATTTTCCCGAGGAGCATATACCGCTCGAAGGTAAGGCACAATTCCCAATCAAATAAGTTTGGAAATTCAAGCGTTGAATATTTGTTGAACCTCTGCAGCCTCGCTGGGATGTTGCACAAGGTTGGCCTACTGCCCGCTGGCAATTTCCAACAAGTCCCATTTGCGTACAAGATGTACACGCGCGCCGACGATGTTGGATGGGAGCAGTCGACCGAATTCAAGAAAGCCTTCTCTGTGGATGTGGAGATCGAGTTCGTGGGCGTTTGGTATGTCTGGTTTCACCCCTCCTCCCCTCTCGCCTTCGTGAAATGAAAAAACTAATCAACCTCTCTTTAAACCTTTAGGGACACTGTAGATTCCGTCGGTCTCATCCCTAAACGATTACCATTTACAACATCCAACACCATCGTGCGCACATTCCGACACGCCGTCTCCCTCGACGAGAGGCGTGCCAAATTTAAGGCGAACTTATGGAACCGACCGAACGCCGAAGAAACCAAACTCGGTTCGAACGCCAAGCCCACTACCACCGCTACCGCTACTAGGGCGCCATCGTCGGCTGGGCCCGCAGCAGCAGCAGCTGGTGATCTTGCGGTGCATCAGAGCACTATGAGCTTCGATGATGATCCAGATAGTTCGTATGATGCCAAGGATTCTATATTGCGGAAAGGATTCACGACAACGAATGTTTTGCCCGCTGATATTCTTTTGCCGAGTCTGCGTTCCTCGGCACAGAAGGATCGTGGGGCAGACGTCAAAGGCGGCGACACCTTGAATGAGAAGAGCGACCAGGACAAAAAAAACCTGAACAACTTGAACGGCCACACCAAGTCGCAGAAGGGACGCGGCTTCAAGAAGGAGGATACGGGGGATCGGGAGTTGAATACCCTCGAGAGGTTATATTCGGAGAAGAGCGAACGAACAACGGATATTGAGGAGGTTTGGTTTGCTGTTCGTGTTATTTATTTATTTTCCTTCTTGAAGAGCCAACGCTGACTTTTTGTTTGTTTTTTTTTTTTGATATGTAGGGATGTCATTGCGGTACGTTTTCCTCTTATATATATATGTGTATACGATTGACCAATTAAACTCCAACCCTACCACCAACAGATATCGGCGGCGGCTCCGTATCCAACAAAACGCGCCACTCCCTCGCACGCATCGCCCTCCGCTGGATGGTTCGCGAATGCTTCAAGACCAACACCGGAATCATGTTCAACTCCTCCGCGCTCCAAGAGCTCGGAATGGACCCGTCCAGTCTATACCCCTACGTCACACCGCGCCCACCACCTTTACCGCTTTCCCCTGGTACAGACCGTATTCGGAATCCACCGGCGAAGGAGATTCCTATCCGGGCACAGAATCACCTCCGGAAGAAGGCCCCCCCTGCTGATCATAACGCGGAGCCGGAGCCGGATATGCATACTCTGATTGAGGATGCGGTGAAGGATGCAAAATCCAAGATGACACCACCGCTCTCGGAGGAGGAGGAGGAACTGCATGATGCGTTGTCACCCAAATATGATCAGTTGAAGATCCAGAAGGCGTGGTGGATTATTGAGCTTATACCATTGCATTTGAGGTATCAGAGAGGGGATAATCAGTGGGTTTCGTATGTTGCGTGGGTGTTTTCATGTCAAACTTTGGGTTTCGTTTTGTTGACTGATCATTGCGTGTTTGTTGTAGGTCGAACATGGCTCAACCTCGATTCATACCAAAACAGCGCACGAATGGACTCAAAGTGCACCGAAGTGTCAAATTACGAATGGAAGCCGAATTTGAGGATGAAAAGCGACGCAATAAAGGCAAGAAATATATCCCCAAACCTCATTTCAAAGTCGAGCCTACGTGGGTTGACTAACGATTATAATTGACGGCCCTATTCATTTGATTTACATTCCAACATCCTTATGGACGCATATGCCTTCAGCTTTTCTGTTATTCTTCTTAACGATATATCATACTTTTAGGGTTTACGATCTTATCCATTTATCCGTCCATCCATTTATAATAAGTACCTGCATGTCTAATTCTATAGCTACTACTCTTTGTTCGTCGCATCTAAATTCAGATCTTATCAATTATTTCACAAGATTCAGCGATTCTAGTGGAAACGAGTGCGATCTGAATGGACACTGGCCTTCAGCAGCAATATCATAAGACTCCAATAAAAGCGACCTACATTTTGAGGGCTAAAAGCTTCGAAATGATTTCCAGGAATATCCATCATCTCAACGAACCCTCCAGATATTGATTCCCAAACATGGATAGAAGCTGTCGCATCGGCGTGGTTGGATAACCAAGAAGGAATTTCGATATCAATAGATATGTTGTTGTAAGGCTCCGAAGATTTCAAGAAAACGAGAGGAAGAGACGGTTGGTTTTGGATCTCAGTGGCAGAATAGTCGGTGAGGAGTTGGGAATTTTGAATGAACTGGGCCTTGCAGAGTTTCTGGAGCTCAGGGTTTGGGCTTGCCGACGACGAGGAAAGAATTTGGTCGATGAGAGCGGACGATAGCGGAACATGCAAGGACGGACTCGGTGAATCAATGAGTATCAAACCTTTGACGATTGTAGATCTAAGTCGAAGGATTCTGACAATCTCGAACGCGACGACACCACCGAATGACCATCCTAGAGTCCTTTGATCAGCTCTAATCACGGCGATGAAAAATAAAACGTCAGACCTCCCAATATCACAGGCCCGTCTATTTCATCGAAAATGAGGCTGGAATAGGATTTGGCCATTTGAAGCAGTCCATCCCAAGGTTCAGAGCTGGCAAATCGTGGATTGGCAATACCCCAAACGCGTCGGTCCAAATCCGCGAGGCGTTCGTACGAGGCCGTCAAACCACTTCCGTCATGGATGAGTACCAGTGGCGTTCGATTGGAGCCCGAGTTCTGCAACAATGAGATCGACTTTTTCTGATAAAGCGCGTTGTTCATCCGATTGAAGGGGTCGCCTAAACCTTGTTTCGGAGAATGTCGCTGGGACTCAAACGGAAAAGGAGATATTTCGAGGCCGGAGATCTGAGAATTGATATCACGAATTGTTGCTTGAGGGGAACTGAGCAAATCTCCAGGAACATAAAGGCCGTATTCATGTCTAAGGGTATGAATGGCTTCAATTGACGATAGCGAATCGAGACCCAAGAGTGATAGTCGGGTATCTTCCTGGATATCCTCTTCATTGACTTCTAAAATATGCGCGAAAATCTTCTTGACGCATGGACTGCCACCAGGTGTGTGGACCATGGTTCGAGGCGTACTGGAAGAGGCAGCAGGAGAGTGTGCATAGACGCTGCGCTCGTGAGGAGACCCACCGGATACGATTGCTGCCACGACATCGACGACATCCCTGATCGTCCTGCATTTCGAGAGTTCTCGAGAAGGATAGCCAAATCCAGGAAAAATCTTGGAAAGATCGTAAGATAATTCAAGTAGCATCAGGGAATCGATTCCGAGGCTTTCGACTTCCAGGTCGATCGATATATCGTTCGGATCAGCGCTGCAGGCTTCGGTGATGACCTTTATCACAACATCCAGGATATTGGGTGGGGAATGGGGGGGGGATGAAGGTTCGTTCTGGGTCCGATCGCTGGGAGTAGCTGGGAATATTCCTGAGACACTCGTAAGCGTTGCTTTGAGGCCACTCAGGCGAACGTGCTGGAAACGTATATCCTTGACATAGGCGACCAATGCCCGAGGATGTGCATCTAGGATAGCATAGGACTCCGCAACCAGACCTGTACGATCCGGGAGAAGCGTAATTTTGCAATAAACCAAGTATAACACGTCTTTTTGGATGAAATCGGGTAATGTTTGAACTGAGCCAATTTGATTGCAGATGTATGCATCGTTGAGGCCTCCGCGGAGGTTCGAGACGAAGCCAGCAACATGCATGAGCGAGTCAAGGAAGAGCGGATGAACGACAAATTTTGCTGGGTCGCAATCCGAAGCAAGCCTGATCGTACCAGTCGCCTCCATTCCATCGGAAGTCATTGCCAAAGAGCCAATGGTATGAAACTCCTTCGAATATTCGACGACTCGAGGGAAAATGACCTGATACAAGGTGCGCGTGGAAAACGTTTCCGGTATCTGATTTCCTGGCTTCAAAATATGGTCGATGGATCGAATGATTCGAGGTAGGAGCTGCGTAAAGCTGTCGCGAGTTTTGGACACAGGGTCGAGATAGTATTCGCCACTTGCGTGAAGGGCTTCAGCGTCCGAACCACTACCGCGAGATTTGAGGGTGAACGATTGCTTCGACGTGTCGATAGTCGCGGTCAACAAGCCGGCTCCGACCTCGTCCATGTAATTCCATGTGAGAGGCTTGGAAAAACTTATTTGGCGCAGGACGATATTGCTGTGGTCATTCTTACATTCAAGGTGCTTTGTTGTGAGGGAGACAGCAGCAAGAATGAACTCCAGATAGACAGATGCCGGGCAGAGAGGTACGCCTCCTACACGGTGTCCTTCAATATAGCGTTTCAACTGACCAATCGCTGTTTGGAAAGTGGCAACTCCGCCATTTTTGCCGCTCGGAAACTCGGTCCAGTTTTGTAAGAAGGAAAAATTTGTTCTCTGCGGAGCTTCAAGTCTGCCTTGATAATCGCCCAAATATGGAACCCAGAATTTTTGAGTCGAAAAGGGATAGGAAGGAAGGCTGATTAACGTCGGGGCTCCGATGTCCATGAATACGCGTCTCCAGTCGATACTGTAGTTTCCACAGTAGAAAGTGGCGAGAGCGTCCGAGAACGAAGTCCAAGCATCATGTCCTTTGCGAAGAGAACCCACAAGAACAGAATTAGATAACTCTGGGAAAGATCGCAACATTGGCAATGTCGAAGTATGCGGACCGATCTCCAACCAGGTCTGTCCTGGGCCGCCGAGCTGAGAATTATATGATTCAATGGCGTCGCTGAACCGGACAGGCTCGCTACACTGAAGCGCGAAGTATTCCCGAGGAGGAAAGGCCAGGTCATCTGTTAAGATAACACGACCTAAAACGGAGGAAATGAAAGGTATGCGGGGTGGGTGGGTCTGAATATTCCTTGATATTGTCACGAGATCGTCAACCAAAGGAAGCATCGAGGGACTGTGATATCCATAGGGCACTGAGAGCTGGGTCGCTCTGGCAATGTGCTGCTCTTCGAGAAATTGCTTCAAGGTCCTGAGTTCGGTTAACGGGCCCGAAACCACGCAGTCATTTGGAGAGTTGAAACACGATATCGATGTATTGGAAAACGCCTCGTTCGAACGAAGAATCAGTTGAAGTTTGACAGGCCCCAACGCCACTGCTATCATTCCGGTGGACGTGGACGTGCACTTTTTGAGCATCAGACGTGCTCTCGTGGAAATGATGAATAAAGCATCTCTCAGACTGAGGACACCAGCCGTTACGAGAGCGGCATATTCTCCAAGACTGTAAATTAAGCCGCATTAGTACAAGTAAGGGAGAAGCTTCGGCTTACGGACCTGTGTCCCAGAACCACCATGGGTTGAATCCCTGAAGATATCCAAAGCTTCGCGAGTGCATACTGCACGGCAAAAGTCGCGGTTTGAAGTTGCTCTGCGTCAATATTTGGGGATGCGCAGTCGTTATTGCCCACAATTATGGAGGTAATACCTGGGAAGCCGAGAGAGGCGAGAATGGTCTCGCATTCTTGGATGTGGCGTCTGAACACACGAGAGCAGCCGTAAAGGGAACGTCCCATTCCACGATACTGGCTCCCCTGACCAGAGAATAAGAAGACAACCGGGGTTACATCCGCTCCGGTCACATTCACGATGGGAGCAGCGACTAGTTTTTTGGCCAATTCCGATCTACTACCTGCAGTGACAGCCAAACGGCAGCAGTGTAACTGTCTTCGAGCGGTCATAGAATACGCTATGTCGGAGAGCGAAATTCCATCAGTTCCACCGCTCTCCAACCACGCGATATATTTCAAACGTAAGGCCTCGAGGGAAAATGCGTCCTTGGTCGAAAGGCCAAATAAATAAGAGCTGGCACCAGACGACGGAATCGTCGCCTTTTGGGATAAATGTTCTTCGACCAAAAGGGCAACGTTGGAGCCTGCTGCTCCAAAATTGTTGACGAGAGCTATTCGAGGTGTTCCGTCGTTCTCAGGTTTCCAGGGGACGTTCTCGGTGCTGATGATCGTGTTATCTGACGCGAGTGGCGCGATCCGAGGATTCAGGACCTTCAACGATATTTGTTGAGGGATGCAATTATATTGAAACATCAATAGAATTTTCGCCAGGCTGGCACACCCCGAGGCGGCCTCCAGATGACCAATGTTAGCCTTGATGGAGGTGACATAGAGTGGGTTGTTAGGCATTCGATCAATGGCCAAAACACGTCGGATGCTTTCTATTTCGTTTGTATCCCCAGCCTGCGTTCCCGTTCCATGCGCTTCAACGACTGTTACGGAATTGGGCTTGACATTCGCGCCACTGAGAACTTGCTTGAAAAGAGCCTTCTGAGTCGGCCCATGAGGATGAGTGATCGAGGGTGCGTTTCCACTTTGGTTGACTTCTACGCCTCGAATAATTCCAAGTATTCTGTCGTTCTCAGTCATGGCATCTGAGAGCCGCTTGAGCACAAATACGCCGCATCCTTCACCACGTGAATAACCATCTGCCGAAGCATCGAAAGATTTACACTGTCCTGAAGAGGTAAGAAAGTGCCCCCTGGCCAGACCGATGAACATCTGCAAATTCGGCAAATTCGACCGTGAGTAAAGAGATAAGGATAATTGTATATGCGAAACGTACTTCAGGACTGGAAATAACATTAACACCGCCAGCTAATGCCGCATCGCAGTCGCGGTTCATCAAGGCACGAGCGGCTTGATGAATTGCCACCGTTGAAGAGGAACATGCAGTGTCGACAACGACAGACGCGCCGCTTAGACCCAGACAATACGATAAGCGCCCACTAAGGAATGATCCAAGAGTTCCTTATTGTCCATTAAAATGTCAGTAAAGAATGGTGCCTGAGGTCGAAATTTACCAACCGATGCTGTAGTAAACGTCAATGTCATTTCTTAAATTTTGTACATAATCGTGAGTGGCAGCGCCGATGTAACAGCCAATTTTTTCGGGATTGAAGGACGGGGTGGCATGCGGGACATAACCGGAGTCCTCTAATGCCTCGTACGCAACTTGAAGGAGAATTCTCTGTTGTGGGTCCATTGTCTTCGCTTCTCGTGGACTGATGTTGAAAAACCTTAAATTTGGCGCAATTAGTATGGGCAAAAGGACGCTAGTTATGCACCCACTTGTAATCAAATTCATCAACCCCATTTATAAAGTTTCCTGTCCGGACCTTCAGGTTACAATCTGAAAGGTGGAACCTATCCTCGGGAATCTGCGAATTCGAAAGAAAATTAAATAGGGGAAGGGATAAACGTCCATGGAATCCTACCGTCCGAATAGTACTGCCGCCGGCCTCAAGTAACTTCCAGAGCTCGCCCACATTAGGAGAACCCGGCATGTTGACAGCCATACCAATGATCGCGATGGGTTCCTGCTTCACCTTAAGAGGTGCCGTCTCGTTGAACCCTATGGTCGAAAATCCTCGGACACCGCGATCACAAAAGGCCTTCTCCAGACCTTTAGCCAAACTCGAACCAAGTCCTATATTTACCAGTTGAACGTGGCTATCGCAAGGAAGGAGATCGCTAGCTCCCGCCACGACTAAATCCCAGTTGACCGGCTGGATCAAGATCATATCCACAACCAACTCCGCGAGATTGGCCGATGTAGAAGTAGTGGAGATAAGTTTGCCAGTAAAAGTAGATCGTACGGGCGCAAAAAGGTCCGCAATGGTCGGGAAACGGATGTTCCTGGATGCGATGTCACCAAGAACTTCATCGCGTACGGTGTGGAGAAGCGAGGGGAAATGGTAAAGTGCATTGATCGTTGTCTCGCGTATGGTGACACCGTCCGCCGGCAGGGCGTGGACGAACCGCTCCAAAGCATTTGGGTGCCCTGAGGTGGTGATGCAGGTGTCGTTCATCACTGCGGTGATAGCAACGTGTCCACAACTAGAAACCTTTTTTAGAAAAATCAACAAGGCGATATTAACTTTTTTTTTCCCAAAAGAAAGCAAAACTTACTTCATTAAAGTGATCGACTGCATGTTGAATGTCGATTTTGTTCATCCCAAGTAGCACCAAACTCCATGGACGAAGGACGCAGCTCACGATAGGCAAGCTAACCCGGTAAAGTTGTGATCGAATTCCAATCCAGAGGGCCAAACGATATGCTTCCACCGCATAACAAATAAATGAGTGAAGGGTTGGGGAAGTCGCAACCACACAGGCAGAAATTATACCGGAAGAAAAACCGAAGATACCGACGGCATGATCTAGATTAGACTGCAAGGCGTCCACAAAGGGAGTTACCGATCCTGGAACCCTGAAGACGTCCTCCACGAATGAGAGATATCGCAAAATTTGCATTAAAAAGAGGCGCGGCCCACAAAAAGCTGGATTATCGAGGAGTCGCTCGTTTGTGGGGTTCAAAATCGAGTGCTTATCTGTGAACTCCGAGGCGCATATATCCACATTTTCCAACGTTTCATGCGATAATGTGGCAAGTTCGGTATGAAAAGCAGCATGGCAAGCGGTCAAAAAAGTTGCCGCGGACGATGACGTTGCGAGGTTGGATTGATTCTGCGTATCAAACACCGGCGTTCCTTGACCACCAAAGGCTGGGATAAATAGGGTGGGGGTTGTAGTTGTGGCCATAAAAGTCTGAAGCAGGGGAAGGTGGACATATAAGAGAAATGATATCGATAGTTTGGAAGATATATTTGACGCTGGCTTCAGCTGGCCGAGGCAAATAACGCGAAAGCGTCGATAGTTCTGGAAGCTTGAGCATGTCCCTGAAACACTCTATAGCATAAGAAGGAACAAGGAATGCTCGCGGGAGAAATTGGCCACGAGTACCACATGCTCGAAAATGAACTCTTGTACCCTCGAACGAGAATAAACTTCTTATTGTAAGGGGTCGTCCATACCTAATCACGAACGTGATAATTATCGTTCAAAAAGAAATTTTCCTCGTCAACAAGGACCAATGAGGGCTACCACGCAGAGTCATCAGTGAAGACATTTCAGGAAACGTGTTTGCCATGCTCACTTGCAAGAAAAAGCTGACTGTTAACCCCTAAATACGACATCCGCTGAGAAGGAATAGAAGTCCGGATGTCCGCCAAAGTTATTCGCACTTCTTTTTGTCCGTCGAGGAAATCCTGTTCCAAAGTCCTGTACAAAATGGTTTTCCAGCGGTAAAACTACCCATGTGACTTCGGACACCGCCACCACGGAACGATGGCCCGGGTTGACTCTCGTTTCCCCTTCAACCTTGGATCGGAAGGCTTTTCACAGTTCAGCATATGCGGGAGCTCTCTTGGAGTCAAGCCAGATATTTTCCTGGGATACAAGAATTATCCAAGAATACTTACGTCTCGATTCTCTAATCATTGCTGTCAATGGTTTACCTGGGGAAGTTTTTGTTGTAGTCGACCCTGGAGGTCAAGCTCGAGTGGATCTCCGATTCTGTCTTAATTAACAGGCCACATGGCTCCTTTTGTCCAACAACGGATTCCACGTATCTTGACATAGACCATACACGTTGTCTTGCCCAACTATTGTCTATTGGTTCTCTCCTGGGTCCTGATCACCAGAAATGCGCCTCCTTGTCATCAAATAAATGGTCTGAGGTCTCTAACAAAAGACGTCAAGGTGATGTCTAGATGCAACATCTGGCTGGCCATCCCTGATTTTTTTTTTTTTTTGCAGAATTAACAGGTAGCGACTACTATTGCATTTGCTACTACCTGCAATTGGCTACGACTAGTCTCTAACTTTTTCTTGGTGGGAAGAGGACCACGTCTCAAAGTATGATGTAACTCGCCGATTATTCCTGCCGAGGGACAAGTGGACTCAACACATGACAGGACAACCTTAAGCGGGCTAGTTGCGGACTCAGCTTAACAGTAGGTGTCAATCCATTTCTAACCAATTCTCAAAGTCCACGCGTAAACACAGACACGCTGCCAATCAAGCTCAAGAATGGCTATGACATGTGAACTTGAACCGTCGGCAAGAATTATATCATTCTGCTCCCCTACATGATATGTAGCAGTAAGTAATGCCCTATTAGGATTGATTCCGAAATTTAGGGACCGGAGATCGTTTTCAAAGGGATCTTAAAACTTAAAACATCCAGGAGTGACTGCATACCCCCTTAATTCGGAAACAAACACTAACGCGGGAACGCCTTGTGAGTATATAACTTGTTGATGTTTTCCGCCTCAATCTCTCCCACTTTGCCCATGCCTCATTTACCCTTAGCTGGAGCCTCAAATGCGAACGCCCTCGATATGAAAGCTAATGGAGAAGTCAGTCGGATGAGGAGTCATAAAGGTATGTAGTTTTTCATTATGTCTCCTGCCACCCCACTGAAAGTCCTGAATAATATTAGGTAACACGCCTTCTCTCCCGCAAACTAAATATTGCGCGTTGTGCCCAGCCAAGTTCACGCGAACTACGCATTTGAATAGACACCTCCGTTCCCGTAAATCCCAACCTGAAATCCGCCAGCTTACCTCTGATTTTTTGTTCTTAGACACGAACGAACGTGCTCATCGATGCGATGTATGGTTCTGCCAGGAGATTTTATACTTTCAAAGTTAACCAAGTTCGCTTCACAGGTTTGCACTGCAGAGTTCACGCGAAGCGATTTGTTGACAAGACATAGGCGTACTTGTGGTGATTCGTATGTGCTCATTTGTTCGGTCATAACTTGTCATTCCAACGTCGTATCTTACTTCAAGCAGTAATGCTAATCGTTCAAGGCGAAAGTCGTGCCAGGTCCGTTCGCGTTCTTCGAGGAGCACTTAAGAATATTGTTAACGCGGTCAATGTAGGCATGTGCGGAGTCCAAGGTCAAGTGCAGTTTGCAACAACCTTGTTCTAAATGCGCCTCGCGTGGCAAAGAATGTATCTTCATCAACGATCCCGAAGCTTCTCGAAACCGTAAACTGGGGAGAAAATCTGCTCACTCCGCGTCGCCAAGTGAAAGCGATCTCCCAGAGTCTCCAACAAATATAGACTCCCTTGGTCCTCCTAGTCCCTCCTGTGCGTTCTCTCATGGGGGCGATGACACTTCCTATCTCGCTTCCCCTTCCCAACTCAACGGCCAAATGCTTCCGGGTTCCTCGTTCAATCTTCCAGGTCTTTCGAGGGCGTCAGAAAATTCATCGCCCGAGTGCTCCTCGCCCTCATCCCCGCGGTTAAACTTCTTTGAGTCCTCCCACCACCATTCCAACCCATACAGCCTGAGCTTAGACACGCTAGAGCTTGATTCGGAACTGGGCAACTTCACAGCCTCAATCGGACCGTTCGTGGAGGGCCCCTTCACCCCGTGCCTGCCACGCCCACAGCCCGAAGCCGACCTCACAACTCGCTGGTTCGAAACAAATCAACCTTGTTCCGCATACGGTAATGGAGAGCCAACCCGTTACTCCCAACTCCACACCCATTCGATAAATCAGGATTTTGTCAGTACGTGGGCGAACCTGGGCACATCCTCATCAGGGAAGACGCCCTTTTCGAGACAACATTTTTCCAAGGGTTTCCCTGTAGATCAAAATGGGGCGACGCACACTCCCTCCTCGGTGACAGGAGATCCGACATCCGAGGAGTTGAGCAACTATAGTATGCTACCCCCGTCATACCTAGCAAGCTTGTATCGAATCTGACTCCCTTCCCCTAAGTTTATTTGTTTTTCACGGAGTTCAGCACCCAAATTCCGCTCTTTCACCGCCAGACATGGCAGTTGGAGAGTACGCACCCAATCCTCGTCTCTGCTATGCAAACCTGCGGTGCCTTATCCGTTAAAAATCGGACGGCGATAGATTTTGTAACGAAAACTCTGACAACGTCCCGGGATGCGCTGATCATGGAATTTGTACGGATCTGATCTCTCCATCAACACATGTCGTCACTAAGCTCTAATCTTTCTCACTCCTTGTCGTCTCAGTCCAGGCAAGGCCGCACCCTGAAAGACCAAATAAGTCTTGTAATTGCGGTTGTTTTGCTGCAGTCCATCGTGCTTATGCAGCCACGACCTGATCAACGTGGAATCGCGAGCATGTACCACGAGATTCTCGTTATGGTAAGTAATGTTTATTGATGCGTAATGACATACACCACACAACAGTGCTCACCACGCACCCACAGATGATTCGGAAAATCGGGTTGATAAAACTCATAGGGTCATGGCGGTCTCCAGACCTCTCTAGCTCTCAAACACTGGACAATTCCTGGAAGGATTGGGCCTGTTACGAGACGTTCAAGCGGTAATTTTACTAGTACATGGCTTCAAACCCGCTCTTGCTAATGCTGTTCTATTTTTAGTGCCCTTCTCCTCGCATACGTGCAGGACTGCTGTTACTGCGTGCATTATTCCGCTCAACCAGCATTCCTCCGCTCAGAATTTGAGATAAGCCTCCCATGCGATGAAGATTTGTGGAAAGCACGTAATGCCCGAGAGTGGTTCCAACTCCTACGAACGCCATCGCCTTACGGAATGGGCCCCTCACGCATACTAGGTGTGGACATGCAGCCGGTCCTCTCATCTCTCAGGCAACCAACCTCGGCGGAGATTCCCTACATACTCAACCCTTTCGCCGCATTTGTTCTCATTTACAGCATCCTTCGTGACGTCTTCACCTCCCCTCGTTTGACAATGACCGCTGGCGGGAGTCTTCTCAGCATCCAGTGTTCTTTGCACAATTGGCATCGCATATGGACGGAGAGCCCTGAAGCCATCAATCTAACTCAACAACAAAGGGAGACAATCCCATTTGTCCATAATGCCCTTCCGCTCTATTGGCTGGCCCGATTTGGCGAGGGCGCTTACGAAAATAACAACATGCCATCTTTCGGCACCGCCTCGAGAAGTGGGGGTGGGTTACCCTCGAACGTGGAAGATCGGTACCGGGTGGTGAAAAATTGGTCTCACCAGATCAACTCGACGCTTCGTAACGGTTCCCAAGTCTTTCCAGGCCTGACTGGCCGTACGACACTGGCTGGGATGGGGCCTTTTTCTCATGCCTCGTAATCGTGGTCGATACCCTCTACAATAGATGTAAATTGTGCGCTTTCCGAAAAGGTTTACGTTTGGGCCTTATTGTATTTTATTAAACCTAGATAGATACCGAAGTTGTACCTATACTGTATCGTCGCTGTAGCTATACCCCCTTGGTTGATTGATAACCCTATCACCCGTTTAATCACCTATAACTGATTGATTATATTGGTGATCCGGGTTCAAGAACACAACTACTTAAGACTTTGCACGCTTCTTTAGTCGCACCAGTATCGGTGCCTGCATCAACCGCTCATGATCAGGACGTCATTCATATAAATTTTTGTTCCTTGCCTGTGAAAATCATCCCGAAACTGCTTTATTCACTTAGTCATCTAGAATTTTTATACGATTCTGGCCAAAATATCTGGCGATGAGTAAAAGTCCACGCGGAGGGAACGTTAGCCCGACATCATGACATGAGAACAACACTTAAGGTCCTTCCTCACGTTGAAAACCCGTCATGATTGTCGTCTAAAAGGAGCTCATTCACAGCGCATGGCTGGAATTTAGCGCCCGAAAGGGAAATATTGATTGGTGAAGCGAAGAAGGGATGGGAAATAGTTTCATTCGTTCCTGTACACTGTGCAGTGATAAATGAAGATAAATGAATATTGTTGACAAGAGACAGTCACGAAAAAGGAACTGTAAAATGTAGGTTGGTTCGCTCTAGTTAGGGTCAATGACATGAATGGTATGATTTCAAAACGTACAAGCAAACAAGTACGGGTCCATTCACAGTACGGCAGGGATATCCTTCAAACATTTGTTTTCGATGCGTGTACGTAGCAAAGGGAAATGTCCCATGTCGTCCGACTAGACTAGGAGAGGTCGGCCGACTCGGTCAGGGTAAGGTCACCGCAGCACCAAGTTACTCAAGGACGAGGTAGCAATTGAGTTTAACGGGGCCGTCGCCAACCGCGATCGTATCATATGGGCATGTGGTGACACACACTTGATGTAAAACCACATATCGAGAGAGATATGTATTGGTGCTGTCGCCAACTGGGAATTTTACCGAAACCGTAACCAAATCACACCGCGATGACAAAAGATTTCTGAGAAAATTTCATAAGCGAATGGCAAACAATATTGATTGACATAACGAATAGGTATGGGATTGTAAACAAGGAGCCAGGAAGGAGCTAAAAAGGATTTTCATCAGCATCGCCCCAACAAAATCTTAAGGGTAGCAGAGGATGGGAAAAGTCTCAGCAACAAAGGTTATCCGCAGCCTTGTCCGAGGACAAGTTGGACTCATTAAAATCAGTTTATATTTTTGAATATCATGGAATGAAAAGGGGAGAACAAGCAAGATTGATGACGATGCTCACCTAGAAAATACCATACAACCCCCGAATCTAAGCCAACCGCAGAAAAAATTATCCCAGCATTAATTCGACATGCCCCGACATGGTCATTTGCATCGAGACATTTCCTAGCTCTGGTATCGATCTCGAAGAATGAAGACTCCGAAGAGTCGAAGGCACTGTGTCGACGGTAGGAGTCAACGAAACGACCAGCGTGGCATTTCTTCTGAGGGAGGGAAAAAAATTTGGCCACGACTAAATAGCCTTTCGGATTTTTCCGATACGCTGTTTAAATATTGTATCTCCGACGGCCAAGGAAATTCGGCTTCTATTGGGTAATCTGAACCGGGATGATTTTGCATTTCTCTGATCGTTTTGTCAGTGCTCAAGCGCTCATCGCTGGCAGTAGCGACGGGATATATTGAATGGTTTTTGATAACATATCATCTGCATATGTAATATTCCGAAACAAGACGTCACTTGCTTTCTCTTGCTTTCTCTGACCTTGACTGAAGTCAGCCAACCACCGCTACATCAGTTTCAAATGCCTGTCGAATTGAAAGGAAGCTGTCATTGCGGAGCCGTGAAGTTTACCGTCCAATCCAGCACTCCGGTGCCCTACCAGGTGAGTTTTATTATTATTTCGGAAAAGCAGTGCATCAGGCGAACGTCATTTATCAGTTATGCCTCTGCTCAATATGCCGTAAGGTCGGCGGCGTTGGTGGGACCATTAACCTAGGCGGCCATTCCAGCACATTGAAGATCGAAGGCAAGGAGAATATCAGGTGCGAGCTGCAAGCCTCAGTTATTCGTCATGATATGTTCACCAGGAACGGACAGTATTTACAAGGCTATCCTCGATCGTGATACGCCAGAAGAAGAGATCGCCTCCTCGGAGAGAAACTTCTGCAAAAAGTGCTCTTCCATGCTCTGGCTCTATGACGCAACCTGGTACGCCTTCGGGAACTGGCATTCGTTTTACTATGTTTCTAATTTATATGCCCTTAGGCCGGAATTAATACATCCATTCGCCTCTGCAATCGACTCACCTGAGTTAGAAACACCGAAAACTATGGTAAAAATTCCGCCACTTTTCACTCCTGGGTTGAAATTAATTATTCCGAAGGTTTGTATAATGCTTAATTCCAAGCCATCCTACGTTCGCCTTCCCGAGGGTAACAAGGAGGTTTACGATGAATATGGCCCAGAGACTCTCGAAAGTTGGCACAAGAAGCACCACAAATTCAAGGCTTGAAGGAATCTGGGCTATTTGAGTCGTCGCTTCAACGTATTGATTGTCTGTCTGCTCATTGCATTAAACTTCCAGCAGTAACAGCGCATATATTCTTACAATTGAAAGACGATTGTGTCAAACAGGTTAGCTATGCGTGAAATTTCATAGCTATAGTGCCTAATGGTCAGGTATCTGAGTAAATGCAAACAGAGCAATTGTGACAACAGAGAAGAAAACCGAAACGAAACAAGGCATAGCCTGTACAAATCATGGAAGAAAAAAATAAATAGCAATTCATGTAACGAGTTCGTATGGCCGTCCAGCGAGCCTAGTTCCACGCCATTTGATTCAAGGGAGAATATTTTCTTTGTCGCCAAAGATATCTCTCGTTTTGGAGGCGATGCCACCACCACCAAGTAACTTGGCCATACCTCCGCTTCCCGGATGCACGCAGATAGACGTCTCGAGGAGCTGCCGCTCGACTTCCATCTCGTCAAAGCTCACATCCGCGACGACCACATCCTCGAGCATGTCTTGGTCGAGCAGACTCGGTTGGGCCCTCGCTCTAGCACGGTCGAATCGAATCGGGCTGGTCTCGGAGTTGCCAGTAAAGTCCTGGGTGACAGTAACGTCGGAAATTCTTGGGAGTCTCATTGCGGATCCAGAGAAGTTTCGGGACTGTCGGCGTTCATACGCCGTCATGGCGCCTCCTGGTGTTGGTTTCGGCGGATTTATTTTGGAGGCAGCTACGGCCATTCCAAGACCAAGAGTGTCGAATTTGGCGACAAAAGAGGCAAGAGCACGACGTTCCTCTTCAAGCGTTTGCCTCACCTATTCACAGAGGAAAAACGTTTAGAAAAAACTAGCACTCGTAGAAGGAACTGTAAACCAACCTTCTTCTCCTTTTCCAATGCCTTCACAACCTCCTCTGCCCATTTCTCATTCTGCTCGCTCTTCTTCTTCTCTTCATCCAATTTCTCGGACCACTCCTTCTCCACATCCTCCTTCACCTTCCTCAAGGGCTCGCCCAAATTCTCCTCATATCCTCTCACGACAATCTCAAGCTCCCTAATCGTCTTTGCCTGCTCCGCTATCAGCTTATTTTTTTCGTCCTCCTTTGCATCAGCCGGCAAAGCAGGTCTCGCGAGCAGCGAGGCTTCGAGCGACAGAATTTGGTTCGCCTGCGATTCCATCTGCAACCGCGCCGCGAGAAGCTCTTGCTGTAACTGGTACGGCGACATGTCAAAGTCGATCTTGACAGGACTCGCCGGTCTGCTGTCGCCTTCTTCTCCTTTGCTCTCGTCAACGGTGGCGCTGGTTAGGATGAGCTTGGTCAATTGTTGGATTCGGCTGTTGAGGTCATTCATCGCTTTGGATTCGTCAACTTGCTGCAAGAGGACACGTTAATAAAGTGGATGACACGCGAAAAAAAAGATAATGACTAACCTCTCGTGCAGAGAGTCGACGCGACCGCACTGGAACTACGGCTTCGCGTTCTGCCAGACGGGCCTTGAGCTCCTCGATCTCCTTGCGGTATCGTTCGATAAGCGCGTCAGTGTCGACCACTT
>Ga0307517_10002860_pt1 | contig 27372 bp, 12 predicted proteins | sample 23_EM_MG_FD_194515 | JGI IMG/M metagenome (GOLD analysis project Ga0307517, IMG submission 194515) | Populus trichocarpa ectomycorrhiza microbial communities from riparian zone in the Pacific Northwest, United States - 23_EM | ecosystem: Host-associated > Plants > Roots > Unclassified | place... | reverse complement strand
CTAAAAAGACAATTCTGTAAAAAAACAAAAAAAAAACCATGTGGAAAAACATTGTAGCAATACACAGTGTTTTAAAGAAAAAAACTACGAAACAAAATTCTCAACCAGCTCAATATGAAAAAATAAAATCGACAAATACTATTTTGAAAAAAAAAGAAGAAAAAAATTCATAAAAAAAACAAAAAAAACATGTAGGGAAACATTATAACAATCTATAATGTTTTAAAGAAAAAAACTACAGAACTAAATTCTCAACCAGTTCAATATTAAAAAAAATTGATAAAGATAATTTTGACAAAAAAATAAAAAAAACAAAAAAGAATAAAAAAGAAGAAGAAGACAATCTTGGGAAAAAAAAACATGTAAAACAAAAAAAGGGAAAAAAACTAAAAACAAAAGTGGGGAAAAAAAAGAAAAAGAGAAAAAGAATATAAAACAAAAAAAACCAAAAAATAATAAAAAAAATATAGGGAAAGCTTCATTACTTTCCCTACATGTTTTAGAGCATTACTTAATTTCATTCAACTTTGTTTTGATAAATTTTATTTTAACACATACAACATTTTAACATTTCAAATGCAATCTTATCTCTTTTTATTTTTTCAATATTAGTTCAAGAATTCAAAATGTTTCCATATAATTTCACTTTTTAGTTTTTTATTTGTCTTATTTTTTTCATTTAACTTTTTTAAAAGCCTAGGCACACTGAGCCACTATAGCTTCTTTTTTTATTTTATTTTTTCTTTTAATTTCTTTTCTTTTCAATTACATCATTTAATTTTTTTTTTAAAAAAACTCTTCTATTTTTGTTATCATATATTTAGTTAAAAAATTAATTTTTTAAAATAAAATTATTAAATCCAATGAGATCCATGACCCGAGTAGCGGGTTTGACAGATTAAGTCAAGATACCTGAGTCGATCTAATATGTTGTTGTTTCTCTTTTTTTTTTCTTTTTTTTTTGGCTTTCAATTTTATCTTTTAAGTTTTTTTAAAAAAATATATATATTTTTCATCATATATTTAGGTAAAAAATAAATTTAAAAAATAAAATTTTGTAATCTAATGGAATCTATTATCCAAGTCATAAGTTTAGCGGGTTAAGTCACGAAATAAAAATCAATTCAATATATCGTAGTCTCAATAATATATTTTGAATTAGTTTTTATTACATATTTCATTTTGATTTCTTACATATTTTGTTTTGGTTTCTATATAATTAATTGATTTTGATTTTTTGAAAGAGTTATTATAATCTCAAAACCTGATAATAAGTTTAAGAGATTAATTATAATAATCGAATAAATACATCTTCATGTCAAATACTTTATAAATCAATATTCTTAATTGTATTTTGGTGTTTTTTTTTTTGGCAACCAACAGCTTGACATGAAGATAAAACGCACCGGTTTTGGCCATCCTCGTCTTAATTGGCGCCAATTAATTAGTATTTTAATTTTTAACCAATGAAAAGAGGAGAGAATCGAGATTGGAGGACTGAAGGCTCGAAGTTCACGAATGGAGAAAGACAAAAGGGTGCCCTGTTTAAACGAAGGAACCAAAGCTGCAGAAAAGGACACCAGAGACCTCCAAAGTCCAAGCATACCTTCTTCTTCTTCTTCTTATCAATTCGTGAATCAAAATCCATTTTTACCTTTGTTCGCTACTTGATGGAAAATCGATTCCAATGGAATCATCTTCAACGGCTACTAGATTCCGCTTCAGAGAATCCGAGAATTCAAACGACTCCGACTCCAGCAGCTCTTCCATTTACTCTGACAACGGCGACCACGACTCCAATCTCCATTCCATGGCCGGAAAGGTAATTATAAAGTTTGAAGTATATATTTTGTTTTTTCAAATTTTATTCTTAGCACATAAAGAATATATAACTTAAACTATTAAAATAAATTGACAAAAGGATGCAATTGAGTACATGTATACAGGTTTGGGACTGATACATATATATACACAAGAATTTGATTTTCTTTTGTTTTTATCTTCTTTGATTTTGTAGGGAATAAAGCGCCTTTGTGCGGAATTATTGGAGATACAGGCATTATCGGATGATGATTTTCATCAAAACATCTTCTCTAATTATTCTACGTTTCTCGGGTAAAAATTCATCTTCTTGTTCCTCATTTTAGTGTAAAATGATCTATCCTTTATCTATCTATATATTTTCTGAATTTGTAGAGTATTTGAGGAAGTAAAGGACATGGAAAAGGAGCTGATAAAACTTAAAACGCAAGTTTCTACACAAAAAGGGCTAGTAAAAGAATTGATTGACGGCGTGTACTTGAAGTTGTTATCAGAGGAAACAATGGAATCAATCATTGAAGAATCTGAAATGGACGAGCCACCTCCCTCAAATCAGTTGGAGGTTCACATCGATGACATTTTAGAAATTCTGGACACTCTGCTGTCAGAAAACAGGATAGATGAAGCAATAGCCATTTTAGAAACGGAGGAAGAGAATTTTAAAAGAGTGGAGGTTGAATTAGGCGATGTGCCATCGGATGTTTTGATGCTATACAAGTCTGTGATTTCTGAGAGGAAAGCAATGCTTACGTTGGAATCAACTCTGGTGGCTGAAAATCCAAGAATAAGTGCCCCTGAACTTCAAAAGGCGCTGGTTGGAATCTGCAGACTAGGTGAAAGTCATCTTGCAACTCAGTTATTGCTGAGGTATTGTCATTCGCGTATTGCTCGTGGAATACATGATTTGCAGAATTCAAAGGTGTTTTTACATGGGGTGTACATCAGGGAACTTTCGAGGCTTGTTTTTTCTATGATTTCTCAAGCTACGAGGAGCTTTATGAAGCTATATGGAGAAGCTTCTCCTTTTTCTTCAGAATTTATTCAGTGGGTCTATGAAGAAATTGAAGTCTTTGCTGTTTCTTTTGCTAGATATGTTATATCTGTCTCAGAGGTAAGCAGCAGACTGTCCACAGCTGTAGAATCTGTGCAATTTGCGTTATCATATTGCTCTTTGTTAGAATCTCAGAGATTGGTGTTGAGGCCATGTTTGATTGAGCATGTTCGCCCTTGTATGGAAGATGTTCTTCTGATACATGTAGACCATTTTAAGAAAGTCATCGGCATCTTCACTGCAACTGATGCTTGGGTTTTAGGTAGATATCTTCTGTCTGGAATTTTAAATGAAAGCTGCTCTTCTAATGTTATTGGGGAACGACCAGAATATTGCCTTCTCACCAGTAGCGGCAGGAAGTTCGTAACTGTGTTGCAGGTTTGCTTGCTTATTTACAGTAAAAAGTATCATAAGTGAGAGGTCAGCTGCATATTGAATTGTTTTCTGCGCTAAATTTACTAATCAACTGGATATACAGAAACGTTTTTTTTTTTTTTTCAATTCAGCAGCTTTAAATCTCATCTAAGCTAACTTCTTGGAACTCTTAGAGACTGCCATGGATTTTACAGCATATATATACAGTCATCATCTATATTCTTAGAAAATGCCAACATGTTCACGTTGATTAAACCAGTATACTGCGGGCTACAATGAGAGCTCCTAATGTTAAATCCATTTTTTCTGCTGTCTTTATTTTGGAAAAACTCACAAGGCACAGTAGCCAATATTAGCAGGGAACCTGTTGGATTTCTGGAGGCATATTTAGTAAATTTAAGAACTCAAATACCCTTTCTTTATCTCCTTTTGGTGTCATGACACAATTTTATTCTTCGGAACTGACAAAAGTAGGAAAGAAACAAAGATTACGAAGCATGCTCATAGTGTATGCAATTCTGCTAATATCTTTTTTTTTTTTAATTCAGGCTATCACTGGAGATGTTACCCCTTTGATTGCACTTCAATTGGAAGATTCTATCCTCAGAGGACTCATGAACCTCTTCTCAGAGTACATAGCTATCCTTGAAAGAGCTATCACCTCTAAAACAAATGATTCAGGCATAATTTTAGCAGAGACAGTGCCTCAACAAGTTTCTATTCTGGCAAATCTATCAACACTTGAAAATCTATTCTCTAGCACTATTTTAAGTGTTTTTGGAAGCAACAATCCAATTGATTCTAGGCTAATGAAAAACCAGTCAGTTGGTTTTCATCAGCAGGAACTTGAAAGTCGTTTACTATTCGTTCAAGATGCATCTGCTAGGCTAAAAGCTCATTTCTTCCAGCAATTTGTATGCAGAATGATGTCTCCTGAGATTGGCTGTAAACTGACCCCCCAAAAGTGCATGGACAGTGAGGTAGATCCTGGCCTGGTTCATGATTTGGTGCCCTCTGTTGCCTTTCAGGTATATTTTCTTCCTTCAGAGAGGAACTTGATGACCTTGCATTTATAAAGCATTCACCAAGTGCTATTGTAGTCCCGGGTAAAAGAGAAAAAGGAAAAGGGAAAGGGAGGAAGAAGGAAAAAAAGAAAGAAAGAGGGGAAACTTGTGTTATAGTTGGCCCTATTTTTTTGTTATGCATTAGGTAGGACAGGGTAAGAAATAAAAAGGTCTAAAGGCTTATATTCATTAGTCAATTTCCTTAAGTTGTCTGTTGACAAAATTCTACTCATACTGTTCTCATTTTGGTGTGCACCAACCAGGTGCTGTTTCTTGAACTGAGAAAACTAGGTAAACTTACAGACGAGGATGTTTTTGAAATGGATTGGTTGATGGAGCTAATGAGGGAATTGATTGAGGCCATATTTGTTTGGATTTCAAACGACAAAGAGATATGGGGGAATATTGAAGAAAAATTGAATTTGGAACATCCTGACATTCGGAATCAGGTATGTGCTATTGTTTTATGCTTGGAGAACTGCTTATTGCTAGTTTGTTCTTGTATCTGCTCACATTTTGTTGTTCACTATCGAGTTTTGCTGTAAGTTGACCACCTGACTTTCTTTTCTCTATATACTGCTGACCAGCTTCATCAACTTATTTGCATTATTGCTGTCTGTTTTGCATATCTACTCGGACAAATCTCATGCTACTCACTAATTTGTGCCTGTGATATGGTTCCCAATTGTCTGTCATAACAAAGCAATCCTCTATGGTCATTTAACCCTATTAAAGCCATAAATCCTTGCTGCAGCTGATCCTCTTGTCTCTAAATGTATCCTTTGCCTCTATGGTTTTCCTACCCCCTATTAACTTAGTTGTCTTGTCACTTTACTCCTGCAAAATCAGAAACTTGTTTCTCAAATTCTGGTATTATCGGTGCATATGGTAATCACTAAATAATATTGAAATGACATTTAAATATTTCCGGCTTCTGCAAATAAATTTCAACATTTACTGGCCATAAATATCTCTTAAACACGTAAACTGTTTCTACATTTTGCTCAATTTCCTGCGAGTTCTAAAAATTATAGTCAGTCAGATAAAAAACTTGATGCCAATTCTTCTTTTCATACTTCTAAGATTATTATACTTTGTGTTGGCGAGATTTTGACTGAACTTCTCAATTTTGGTAAAGAATATGTATTTGGTTCACACATAAAAAGTCGTCAAACCATAAATCTTGTTGGTCTTTTAATGGGTTTTCTACATGCACACACAGCTTTGTTATTCTGTCATTTGTTATTGTGATTCTTAAGCATTAACTCAATGTTTTCCATTTATGTCCAACGTCTCTGAAACAGTTCGTTCTGGACATGCATTTTCTGGCGGAAATCATAAGGTTTGGAGACTACTTCTCCACTAATCCCTCGGTTCCTGCAACTCTCATGAAATCAGTATTCGATTCAGCAGGATTGGATCCTACAAGGTAATTCTTTGAGTTGATATTCTGGTGATCGATCCTGGAAAACCATCATTACTGTGTTTATAATACGCGCGCGCGCGCGCGCATAAAACAATTTTTAGCTTCGATGTTTCTCCTTGTTTTGTTCTAGAATCATTATAATACTGTTTATCAAAAAAAAAAAAAAAAAAGTCTGATGATATTGTGCTTTGGATATGTATGAGCTAAGCCTCTCAGGTCTTGCATCTTGTAATTTAAGAATTTACCTCTTCCAGATTCCATGTTATAAGAATGGATGTTCTGGTCTGCCATTTCACATCACTTGCACGGAAAAATAAGTGATAACAGTAATGGTAGAAGTGTAAAAAAAAAAAACAAAACAGTAAGCTGCCGTGTAGGATGCATTGAAAAAATACTGGAGAAAATCTAATGGCTGCATCTGAAAGAGTGATAATTTTTCTGTCTGCTGTTTCATAGAAGCAAGAAATCTCCTGGCCCATTTTATCAAATGATTTGAAAAAAAAAAGAAGAAGAAGAAAACAGGCCTGCTATTTTTTTAATATTGCAGAATTATTAGATTTTGGTTCATAAAGGAAGGTTAGTTCCATCTGTAAGGTCATTCATAAAAATAAAATGAAAAGGTTAGTATCTCTCAGGCAATTCTAGACGTCACATCATGATTCAATTAGGCATCCTACCATATGTGTGTTTACAAATGTGTCCTAGCAGTTTGAAAGACCCTAAAACAAGGACATGCTTGGCTTCAAGTTTTTTCAAAAATCTTCAAATTTCATATTACTTGTTTAGTATGATGGGAAGAAGCTTTACCGTGTGGAGGAGTAATTTGTAACCATACTTCTCATTAATGGCAACTACCAGTAGGCCCACATATATCTCTACAACTTGAAATTTGTCAGCTTCCCTGAGTATAAAATTAAACAACTGTTCTGCAGAGATGCTGATGATGGATGGATTATGAAAGCGGCAATTGAAGCGATTGAAAGGCTGGTGAAGATTGAGGAAACAGAATCACCTTCAGATGATGAGCTTGTAGGGATCCCTGTAGAGGAACCACCTGAAAACCATTCTGAGCATGCAAGTGAAACTGTGAATGATGATGGCACATATTTTTCAGAGGATTCTCTAATGTTGGAGGAGAATGCAGCGACCACAGGTGCATTAGAAGTCTCCATTGGCAAGGGAAACGCGAATTTGAATGCAGAGTTGAACCATGCTGGACAGTCCCCAGATCTCTCGAAAGACAAGGGTTGTTCTATTAATAACGGTACAACATGCCTGACCGATGTTTTTGGAAACATGGAAGATGTTGAATCTGGAAAAGCAGCTTATGATAAATTTCATTTCGATCAGGAAACCATCTTACCACACCTTCTGTTTTCAGAGACTGTCGATGAAGCTTCTGAAGTAGGGTTACCAACTGAGAGCAAGGAGATGATGTTGCCAGGGAGTGAAGTTGTTTCTGGAGAAGATCCAGCCAGCCTACAAGGTCATGATTCAATCCCAGCAGCTTTTTTTTTTTCTGAACTCGAGGACAGACAGTGTGAAAAATAAGTAAAAAGATGCAAGAGCAAGACATCAATTATGAAGGATTTACAGGAATGACATGGAAGAGTTTAGAGAGGAGCGCTATTATGATCTCCTTTTCCTTTGCTTATTATTTCGTGGCATGAATAAGATTGATGATGCGCAAACAGTTCAAGATCATACTGTTCTTTGGAATTTAATGAGAAAATTTCGATAGAACTAATTGAAGTTTTTCTTTCTTCTTTTTTTTTTCCCAGCAAACAGCAAGTCAGTTCTGTGAATTGTGATTCTAAAAGTAATAGCAATCATGAAAAAAAATCACAAAAACTATTATGATTTGAGCTAAAAAGGAGAAAATATAATTTTTTAATTCATGAACATTTTTTATTTTTACAAAAGAACATGTATTTTTTCATGAGAAGCATTGGTTTTTATGTAAAAACTTATTAAAAACATGAAAGCAAGTTTCAATTAAAAATTAAAAATTATTTCTAGATATTTTATATGAAATTGAAGGGGAATTAAAGAATAATTAATCTAAGAGAATTATGCAAAAATTTTATAATAAAAAATTAAATTTAAAATTTAAAATCCAAGAAAAAAAAATTAAAGGGCAATATAAAAAAATATCTTGAAGGATGAGCCAAAAGGATTGGCCCAATATAAAGAAGCTTAAACACAAACACGTGTGGAAGGCCATGCTCACGTGATTGCTTTCTTCCTTTATTATTTTAATAAAAAAAACATTGTTTATCTTATTTTTAAAAAAGATTAAAGCATATAACACATGTTCTAGCCATTAAAGATTGCTGGCAAGTCCGAGTTTGTATTTTTAGAACTCAAAACATATTTTCAATCATTTTTTTACCTTAAAACACAAAATAAATATATTAAGAACCTAATTAAATATATTTTTAAAAATTAAATTGAATAAAAAATCATAGTCTCAATCTTCTTTTCTAGAATGATAAAATTAAAAAAATATATATATCTTAACGAGATACCTTTCAACAAAATACACTTATTGATAGATATGTGCACATCTGACAATGATTTAAATTTTGGACAAAAAAATATTTTATTATGTGAAATATTCTTTATTTTTATTCATATTTTTTCTTGTTTGAATGAAATATTTTTATTAGCACCAAGGTTTCTGAACAAAAAGAAATGAAAATAAAAATAAAGGTTTGAAAAAATTTCAATCACTTGAAATAACCAGAAAAATATATATCTCTCTAATATAAACTTTGTTTTCTTATTAATGAATTTCTTAATTGTCTTAACAAATAAAAAAAATCAAAAGTATTGATTTTTCAAATAAAAACTTATAATCATCTCAAGTGTAAGTTTCAATTAAAAAATTAAAAACAATACCTCAATATCTTGTTCATAATTGAAGGAAAATAAATAATTAATGTGAAAAAACTATCTAAAAAAATCTATTAAAAATAATTAAAATAATTATTTTTATTGAATATTGATGAGCATTGTTTTTTTTTTTTTTTTGCATATCATGTATATAATAATTAGAAAAGAAATTGTTAATATTATCTTAAAACTAAAAATATTATTTAAAATAATAAAAAATAATTTAAGAATTATTTTTATTATTTTTAATTATACTAGATTTGAATGAAAAACCAAGTAAAAACATACTAGAGCATCTAGGAAGATGTTAGGTACCTAGACCTGCCTAGAAGGTTAGCTTGCACACCTAGTATAATTGAAAGAAAGTTAGGTGTTTGGTGGCATGAAAGGCACCTAGCTTTTTTTTAAAAAAAAAAGGAAATAAATAAACAAATGACATGCACTTCAACGCAAGCAAATGATGCATCATTTATTGATAGTTTCTTTAGTTTCTTTGATCACTAAAGGTGATCTAAATGTTAAGGTCTAATTTTTAGAACAAAAAAAAACTAATCATTTTATTTTATCTAAAAACATTTTTTTAAAAAAATCTTAAACATGATAGGATACTCATTTCCAACCTTAAGACATCCTAAATTTATCTAAAAACCCAAAATTAAATCAAATCAAATAAAATTTTTTGAGTTCTTACCTACTTTTTTGGAAACATGAATAGTTAAAAACACCTTAATGAAACTTTTCTTGTCAAGATGAACTCATTGACATTAAGATCAACCTTTTCTATAGTTGAAATTTAGTGAACCGGCTATTTTCTTTCTTTTTTTATTTTTTTGCAACCCTCTCTCTCCTTTCAAATTCTATGAACTAAAACACAAAACAAATAAGTTTAGGACTTAGATCATAAACCCTTAAAAAACAAGGACTAAAGATGGAAAAAAAATATAAACTTTAAGGACCAAATTGTAGTTTTATACCCCATGAACAATAAAAAAAAAAAAAGGTAATTGTTTTGTTTATTTGTTAAATTCGATCTCATAAAATTGAGAATTAATTAAAAGTTGGGACATTTTCTAACATCGCAAATACAATGTAGAACACAAATTGAAATTAATTATTAGGCTTAAAACCATATAAACATGATATCAAATGATAAAATTGAAAAAAAAACTCAATTACATAGATAATTGTTCTATGGCTAAATAAAAAATGAGGGGCTAGACTATAGAAACCGTTTAGGAACGCGGTTTGCACCGCGTTCCCAAAAAATTCAAAATTTTTTTTTTTGCTAAAATTTAATATGTTTTGTATATTTTGGATCGTTTTGATGTGCTGATATCAAAAATAATTTTTAAAAAATAAAAAAACATCATTGACATGCATTTCGGCACGAAAAGTTATTTGAAAAGCAACCGCAATCACACTGCCAAAATATATTCTTAGTTATACATAGTGTAGTTGAGTACGTGGATACATTAAAAGAAACAATAAATAACTTTCTTCATTTTGGTTGAAAAAATTAGTATAAAAAAGAGTCTAAGGAGAGATATTTTAAATACATAAAGCAAATGCTCTTCAACCTTCTCTCATTTACTTTTTAAAGCAAATGCTCTTCAACCTTCTCTCATTTACTTTTTTTATTTGTTTTTTCTTTTTGTCATTTTAGGGCTTAAGTTAAATTTTTTCATGGGGAGATTTTTTTAGTTTGTTTTCCTAATTTGTGGATATTATTTACCATTACAACTAATTAAAGTGTTGTTATTGAATTTTGGTGGCTGATTTCAATTATTTTATTTGAATTAAAAGAAAAGAAATAAAACCTTAAAAGATAAATAATTGATTATTGAAAATAACAAATTTTCATCTAATTTAAATTTTAAAAGCTTCAACAAATAAGTAATATTAACAATCTAGTTTAAATATTGTTTATGCAATTTGTTCAAGCATGCTAGTTTTTTAAGATTTTAGTTTGATCTTATGACTATAGAAGTTTTTTGCAAAATTATGTTTATATTTAGAATACATTTTATAATATGATTTATAAAAATTCACCAATATAGTTAATAATCTTTAAATTGTTTAGTTCTATGCTTAATTAAGTAACATAATTAAGAATTCGTAGTTATTATTTTTCATGCAATCCTCTAATAATTAAAGTAAACAAAATAATATTTGAATTGACATTAGATTTTTTTTATTCAAATAATTAATATATAAAAAAAAGTATATAGGTTTTATTCAGGTGGTGATGTTTTTGTATGACCATATATGGTCACATGTGATAAACCTAGATTGTCTTTTGTTTTGTCTAAGACTTTAGATGATTTTTTTAAGTAATTCATAAATTAAATAAATAAAAATTATAATAACTCACATCCGTAATAGCATATAGCATTTCCTTTCATTGTTCTAATGTTTTCTCCTTTTATAAATTACAATCATCACTAGTTGTTTATAGGATACATTAAAATTTGTTGATTATATAATTAATTATTTAGGCATTATTAATATAAATTTAGATAATTATCCTCACCCCATTACTTTTTTAAAATATTTTATTATTTATATAAATAGATATTTCATTTGAAATGGGTTATAATATTTTTTTCCATTTCATTATAAGTTAAGATTCTTCAAAAAAAATTTATTATAGTAGTATTTATATAAGATTAGGAATATGTTGAGAATATTTGTTTTGTTGAAAATTACATACTATATTAAAAACTAAAACAACATAGTTTTTTATTGTTCAAAATTCACCATGCACACACTCACATTTTACTACTTATTCAATGTACACTATTGCTAAATCTTTTAAATTTTTTTTGGATAAGTGTAAATTTAATAAAAGAAGAAAAATTGTACAAAATACGATGGGTATACCCCAAGAAATACATGGATCTATTACTCGAATTAGAAGCCCTTAGGCAATATTTGAACAAACATCCTGATGAGTTTGAAATATCTGAGAAAATACTCTATTATTCCTTTCATTCCACACGAAGTAGATTATAGGTGGGAGGACTAATCGAGCTAGAATATGAGTGAACTCTTTCCTCTTTCAGAGACGTAAACATGCCCATTGAAGTAGAGGTTGCCATGAAATGAGTGTCTTGCCTGCTATATCTCCCTAAACCAAAGCAGGGAAGGTGCATTCGAAAAAAAGATGGTCATGAGTCTCTATATGCATATCACACAGGATATAGATCGAAGTCGAAATGATCTGAAGCGCATGTAGTATGTCCATAGTATAAAGCTGAACCAGAGAAGCAAGCTATAAGATGAAGGAGTGTCATGGGATATTGTAACACCTCACCCCACTAGCAAGATATTGTCTTATTCGGCCCACGGGCCTCACAGATTTGTTCTTGGCAGCCACGCATGGCCCCAAAACGCTTCCTACTACTCAAGGTGAGCATGCTCATATAAGGCTCTCCCCCAAGTCCTCACTCGTCGATGTGGGATATTACAATCCACCCCCCCTTAAGGAGCCCGACGACCTCGTCAGCACCATCAGACAGCCAGTGAGCCGGGCTCTAATACCAAATGTAACACCCCACCCAACTAGCAAGATATTATCCGCTTTGGCCCACGGGCCTCACGAATTTGTTCTTGGCAGCCATGCATGGCCCCAAAACATGTCCTACTAGTTAAGGTAAGCATGCTCATATAAGGCCCTCCCCCAAGTCCTCACCCGCCGATGTGGGATATTACAGATATGGCCTGAGAACTAGAGTAAATGGTACACAATCCTCAGGTCTAATATCCCAAAGAGTCTCTCAAGCCAAATCAATCATGAATTTTCATGAAGAGTGACCTTTCCAAACATAATGATCTTGAGAGCGGATTCGAGGATGGAAGTGAATGGGATCCTATATAGTTTGGAGGTGTGGACTACCAGAAGGAAAAGCCCAAGAACCCTCCTTAATAATGTCTGACACCTTTACATCCCAAGGCAGCCCTGAAGAGTGTAGCACCCTGAAAGGCAATAGGTCACAAAATTGTTTATCATCTGGCAACCAATAGTCTAACCACAGAGAGGTAGTAGCCCCATCACCAATGCATGAAATAAACACTCCTCTACACCAATCTCTGTTAAGAAGAATCTTTCTCCAAGACCAAAAAGATATTGAATGAGGTCTAACATGCTAGAAAGAACGTCCCCTGAGCAAAATACCTAATTGGACCAAAATGATGATATGTTTGAAAGTAATCTCCAAACATGCTTGAGAATAGTTACTCTATTCCAAGTCTTAATCCTCTTGATCCCTAGACCACCCTCCTTAAAAGGATAACAAATAGAAGTTCAGGCTACCTTAGCCCTAGAATAGGAAAGAGGCAACTAAAATTCCCTCAATCCTCTTGATAACAGAACAAGAAAGAATAAACATAGAAGACCAGTATACCTGGATGGAAAAGAGAACAAATTTGATAAGTTAGAGACGCCTAATATAAGAAAGAGAAGATGAAGTCCACAACTTAATCCTGGAGAGAATCTGCTCAACCAAAGGCATGTAATCACTATATTTTAGTCTAGTTTAGATTAGAGGGACTCCTAAATATCTCACCAACAGAGAACCTATAGCATCTCACATCGATAGAAGAGTGTTCAGAGTTAGGGCATATTAAGGCAGTTGGTACCTAAACTTGTAGGATGTGTTTTAGGGCCTGTGGGCTGCCCAGAACAAAACAGTGAAGCATGAAAGCCAAGTTGAGCTAAGTTATATCAAACAATATTCTGTAATGAGGAGTGGGCCGAGCCTTACAGAACCCAACTAGAAACCCAAAAGGGTTTGCAAAGAAGCTATTAGTTCATCATTAACCCTAACAGGAAAACATGGCTCTTTGCCAGATTTATTACTAGCCTAGACAACCTAGCAAAATCATCCAAGGCCTTTCTCACAATCCCAATGTAATCTATATCTACTCGATAAAATATCATAAGGTCATCAGCAAAATATAAATGAGTAATGGCATTCTCCTGACACTATCAGTGATATTTAAATCTTGGTAAGTATGTCTCCCAAACCTTACACAACTAAGACAAATAAATAGGAAGACAAAGGATCACCCTGCTGAAGACCTCTAGAACTTGGAAAGAATCTGTGAAGCTCCCCACTCATAGCCACTAAGAAATGTGTTGTAGATATGTAAACCTCAATCCATCTAACCATAAAGCTATATACTAAAATAGCCTTCAAACCCGTGATGATAAACTCCCAACTAATTGTATCAAAAGCTTTTTTATGTCTATTTTTAAAGCACATCTAGACATAGTACCAATTAAATGATAGTTATGCATGAGCTGTTAAGTCAACAAAATAGGATTTGATATCTGTCTACCAGGAATAAAAGCAAATTGAGCAGGCCTAATAACACTAGGAAGAATCCTCTTCATCCTATTCACAAAGACTTTAGAAATGCATTTGTACATTACATTACAGCATGAATAGGCCTAAAGTCATTAATAACGATAGGGTTCTCAATCTTAGGAACTAGATTAATCCTGGTAGCATTAACACATCTAGGGAGAGTAGAGAAATCAAAGAAGTACCTCACTACAACAATGAAGTCCTTACCAATAATGTCCTAACTTCTATTAAGAACAAGGAAGCATAACTAACTGGACCAGGAGCCTTATCATCTGGTATGGGGAATAAAGCCTCTTTAATTTCATCATCTATGATATCAAACTCCAAACTACGCACCATATCATAAGCAATACAATTAAAAAAAGATCTGGAAACATCATCGGGAGGGGTGGTCAAATGAGTAAAGTGCATACCTTAGAAGTAGTGGACTGTCAGTTAACCCCAACCCTTATGGACACGATTCCTTGTCTCATCAGTCAATCCATGAATCTTATTCCTGATCTGTCTATGAAGTAATAACCTGTGAAAGAATTTGGTGTTTATGTCCCTCAAGTTTAACCACTAAACTCGAGACTTTTCTTGTAAGAAGTCTCCTCATCAAGGTTGTTAAAAGCGCATTTTTGACACGACACGAAAAATATACTATAAACTCGGATCGTAAAATCATACAATTTGTTTTTCATATATATAGTTCAAGGCTTCAAGAACCTTAAAATGCATGGTTTAAATAAAAATTCATACATATTTCAAGTTGAAATTTTATATATCAAAATGAACAAAAAAATACCATATGATTTGTCATCAAGGGCAATAAAATTGCAATCCAACTGACAAGTTTAATGTAAGGACAAAAGTAATTCTCATTTAAGACTTGAGTCACTACATAATATGTAACAGGATCAAAGTGAAAAACATACAACTAAGTGCTTAAGAAACAGATTTTTAAAAGCAAAGTGAAAAACAAATTTTTTTTCTTTTTAGCATCTTGAAGCTTGAAGACTCCCTGCTACATGAAGCATATTTTAGGAACAATTCCTTTGCAACAGCATATATAAATTGAACATAAATAATATAGCATAAATTGGCAATCTCTACTCTCAATGTCCTATCATGCAACAAAAGACAACGTTCTTGCTTCTAAAGGTAGGTGGTACCATTTATAAAGTAAGTTGCTAACTCTCCACCAAAAATGACAGAACAATCATGTTTCTCACATTAATGAAAACTAACAAAAAAAAATGCTTTCGAGCTTCTTCATCCTGTAGTTCTGCATCGATCTCTTTGCTAAGGGATATTTAGGCAAACTTGATGATGGATCACAAGCAATGGTTTTGCTGTAAAAAACTATAAAGTGAGGAGAGAATAGAAGTTAATAATCAAAGTTGCTCATACAAAACCCACAAAAAAAAACTATAGAAGTTCATTCCAATGTCTTAAAACAAATTTAGCAGCGAGTCAGTTTTTAGAAAACGATATGAAGTTAAAAAAAGGAATGAAATTCACTAAAGGCTTAATACAATAGAAATGAGGAGATTGATAATTGATGATACTTAGAAAATTCTCCAATGAGGGCCAATGATAACCAATGACATAGAGCTTGTGTTACAAAGTCACATAGAATTCTATTAAGAAGCCTTTTGTCCAACTCAATCTCCACAATTTCAATTGATATTAGAAACTAAAATAAATGTCAATTATGAAGGACTAGTGTGATTCTCATTAAGATATATAATATATCTAAATAGATAGCATTACAAAACCACAATCGAAGAGGAGTTGGTAAAAACAAAATGTATTATAGGAACACAATCCCCCTATTATGGACAAGTTATTTATTTAAAATTAAGATATGTTAGAAGCATGAACCTATTAATTACTAAAGGTACCTTTCAAGTTGAAAGGTTAAAAGGGTGCATGCAAAGACAATATTCATAAAAACTTTACTCAGCAGCACTGCCATTTTCAATGTCTTATAATAAAAAGATGAGTAATTGTGTACATATTTCCAGTTGATTTCCACATAACAAGAACCAGCCTCAACAATTGCTTATGGATCTAGAGGAGGGCCAAGTATAGGTGCTCAGATTGACCCCAAAACAGAGGGGGAAATCCTCATGGCTTCTATCCACAATAATTAATTAATACCTATATCTACAGCAGAGGGTTGAAGTTGTTTGGATCTTATGGTGGTCGGCTAAAATGATGTCATTAGTGATGGGTTAAAAAGGAGATTGTAAGGGAGCAGATGAGAAAAGGTTAGGCAAAGATCAGTATATATATTTCTATTAAACTCGTAAACACAGTTTCAAAATCGTGATTTCATCAATTTTATCTGATTTTAATAATTCAAACTAATTTTAATTTGATTTTACCAGTTTTCAATTTTTCCAAATGATTTTACAGGGTAAACCTATGGTGACTCGTAAAATCGTACGATTTTACGAATCAACTCACGATTTCAACAACATTGCTCCTCATCCTTGCTCAACTGAAAGAATTCCATAGCAAACTCCCTCTCTGCTCTCCTGTGCTCCTTAGACTGGGGTGAACCATCAAGTAGGATTTGTGTTGTAGCCTAATTAGTCTTTGCCTCTACCACACGACTAGAAATGTGAGTAGTGTTGTGGTGATGCATAGATTTCAATGCAGGCTTTAAAAATCTCAATCTCTAGTAAACTTGTACATCACATTACCATCAATATAAACCCCTTAGACATCCTCAACTAAACCTAAAAAATCTTGTTTATTAGCCCATGGATTCAAGAACTTAAAAAAAGTGTTTACCTTGGAAAAAGGAGAACAAAAATGAACCACCATGGCACTATGGTCAGAGACTTCTCTAGCCAAGAACTTGAAGCATGTAGTCAGCCAAACAGAAAACCAAGCTGAATTCTTGAAAATCCAATCAAACTTCTCAAGAATATTCCTACCATGCTGACTATTATGTCAAGTGAACCTCAACCCTAAATAAAAAAAACTCTAACAAGTTTCACTAGCTGTACATAACTGCCAAAATCATTCATATATTTGTGCTAAGTTGGATCACCCATAAATTTATCAGAAGAGCTCAAAATAGCATTAAAGTCCCTTAAAATAATCCATGGTCTAGACTGGAAAGTAATACAGTTTCATCTCAAATAATCCCAGAGGTCCTGATGCCAAGTAGGTGTATTAAGACCATACATAAGGGTGACAATAAAAGAACACTCATCAACCAACCTAGACATCTCACAAGCTATCTACTAAGGAGAAGTAAGCAAACAAAAGGCATTATACATCGTCAGATCCCAACAAACCATAATATAAAAATTAACAAAATTCAAGACATTAAAGATAAACTGTCATGATATGGGATTAATAACTGTCTCAACTTCCCTCATCTGGTTACAAGCAATATTAGTTTCAAGAAGACCAACTAAGCCATGTCTGTATTTGTTTATCCAATCCTTTATTGCTTTATATGTTGTTCAACCAGTAAGACCCCATATATTCCAGCAACCTATCATAAAATAAGAAGTGAATAGTAAAAAAGGACAAAGTCAAAGGCCTTTTAACACTTTCCCTTTCTTTTTCTTTCTACGGCTAGTGGTTGGAGGAGAATGAGAAGTATCTCGAGACTTTTTTTTATCAGGTGAAACATCCTTGATTGACAATGAGGTACTAGTCTCACTACTCTCATTATAATTTACATTCAAAGATAGTCAGTCATTTCCAACATATGGGATGTCTTTATCCAAGTCATGATCTGACTCACCTTCATTATCCATCTTGGCCTCCCCAATAGAGAAGGTTGCAACATTATCTGAAGCAGGGTTAGGAGGGCCAATTGACCATTTCATTAATTGGTTGACCGGTATTTTGGGCAGTGGCATTGGGCCCCACTACCATGTTTAACTGGTCGACCACTTCCTGAAGATTTCCATCTGGTTGACCAATTTTTGGGGTTTTAGCATCCGATGCTATTGTCTTAGGAACAACAATAATCCTTTGCAAGGTTGTAGTGACAACTGTTACATAAATTTCTGAGATACATGACATTAAAGCACCCCCTCTCATTCATGACCTTAAGCATATCATCAACTAGTAATTTTATAGTTTCAATCAAAACCTTGCATAAGTGTCCAAAAACTTTGCAAATTTCATAAACTTTTGGTTTTCACTCATAGTTAACCGAGATCATGACAGGTTCCGGGGATAACTTACATTTAAGTTGGAAATTATAAACTATAGAGGACAAAATATCTAGCTCCATGCAAACCTAAGTATAGTCAAATCGTGTCCCGCTTAGGGTTTGCTCTTCGTATGACAATGGTCTCCCTATCATACTCATGGCCATTCCAAATCCCATTTCATTTCACAGAGGGAACGATAAACCTTAAAGTCAAATCCAAACCAAAACTTTGGATATTTTGTTCTTATCGAGAACAAAATGAGGGCATCATGGTTGAAGAATAATGTTTTTCCCCCCAAAATCCACGGGCCATTATCCATAATCGAGTGAGCCTTATCCTCGCTCTTAAATTGAAAGATCATAAATCCCTGTGGACTCATGCCTATTGACCTATTGATAGAGTTATTATAGGCAAACTGGGTCGTAGGAAGAATCAGATCCCAATTACTATTATGATCACTTACTAGACACCTTAAAAGATTGTCTAATGGTCATGAAACTCTTAAGACCAAGGTTTTTCCATACCCGGAAAGTAATAAAGCTAACTGTATGGGAAGACATCTTATAGCCCAGGAAGAATCCCACCAAACATCTGCTCTATAATGATGCGCTCTCATTAACTATATGGTCTGGGATTTCTAAAACTGTGCCAATGGTTTGTCTTGGGAAGAAAGCAATCTTAACTCGAGTTGTGGAGTTTGACATGCTCTCCTTATCAACCCAAGAGCCTCTAGGTTGGGTTATGCTACGAAAGGGGTTGTTTTTTGTGGTGGCAGTGTTTTTGGTGGACATGGTTGTTTTTTTAGGTGGGTAGGTTTTTTTATGGGTATGATATTTGTTGTAGTGGTGTTGATGGTGTTTTTTTTTTTTATCGATGTAGAGGGTTGGTTGGTGATGTTGGGAGTCATGTTATAAAGTAGTGCAAGTTACTGCCTTGCAATTGTTAAACAGCTTCCTGCTAACCGGACGATTGGTTACAGTAGACAATTTTAGGCAAAAACTTCACTTAAGTGGAACTCACAATTGAGAGAAAACGAGCTAAAACCCAATATTAAAGTTCTATAAAACCACGTCAAGAGTGACATATCTAAGCACTAGCCAAACCCAACAGTATAATCAGTCGCGATTAACTTAGAACCAGACTAACATGAAAACTATTGGATTTTGGACCAAGGGATTCCAAATTATACAAAGTGAGTCCAAATCCTATCCTCACCATTCAAAGTGAAGAGGGTATCTGGCCGAACCTCTTTGTCAAATTTGAAACCTATCCAATGGTGGATGTAAGTGAAATAGGCTGACGACTTTAACTGTCCCAAGTATAAGATTTCCAGATAATTTGCAATGTTAATATCTCTTAAAAGGTTTTAGATAGTCATGATCCATCCAATTATATTGTAGAGTTGGGTGAGATGAGAAACATAATTGAATAGAAGCAAAATCTAATGATGGCTGGTGGAATTATGGTTCCAGCAACTCTGTTCTCTCTCTATTCTAAAAGAAGTGCGCTCCAAAATTCAGAAATCATGCAAGCTACAATCCTACTAATTTCTTGGTCCCTGTAGTTTGCATAATTTATAATTCAATCATTTAACTTTGTTTCTTTTCAATTTCATCCTTTTTAGTTATGCTTGTATAGTTTTATATGTTACAATCTATTTTGATTTGTTTCTCTCGCTTATTTTATGTATTGTTAAATATAGAGATAGAAACAATGATTACCTGAACTTAGGCACCAAGTTATTGGATGAAAAAGACTTTAATCCTATGATTATAAGGAATCACGAACTAAAGGTATAAAAGAAGAAAGTCATAAAGATAGTTGAACTTTGATAAGTCCAAGAAAAGTTTAAAGAAGACCTAAGAGTATAAGAAACCTCGTAAAAACACACAATAATATTTTGAAATAAAAATCAATCTAAAAAAACTTAATTACAAGATAAACATTCTTATTTATAATATGTAAAAATATCCTAAATAATACTGGAAAAATATCCAAAAAGTTCTAAATAAAATAGGAAAAAGAATTTTAAATTAACTAACAAATTAATGTAAATCCTGCACAAAACCTTATAGGCTTTATTGCAAGGCCTTTTTATGTTGATCACGATGACATTTTAAACCTATATAAAAAAGGCCTTTGGGATCTTCTAGTAAAATATCATCACAATCCAATGGTTAGATTGAAAATTATACTTGTTAGCGTAAAACTATAGATCAGAAAAATAAACCCCAAACTACCTCTAATGCCCTCGAATAATAAGGATTGTTGTTGCATAAAAAATCCTTGCAAAATAAGAATTGTAGCCTAATTGATCTTCTTAGAAAGCAAGGAATCCTTGCAGAATAAGGATTTCACATGTAATTGAATCATTGCCTTGAGAATCCATAAATTATATGGAAAATAGTTCGACTTTACTTGTTTTCTGACATATTTCAATCCTAACTTCAAACACTTTGTTCTCTTTTATATGGACGAGTTACTGGACCTACCATATATGGATGAAAATCTTGAGATGTCTAGTTTTCATCTCAACTAAAATTACAGCAATATTTCACCAGTAGCTTCAAATATGTCATAAATAGTACTTGAAGGTCTAATGTGGCAAATTTGCAACTATTTAACCCAAACATTCTGAATCAACTCAATTGATTCCTCTTTGATCTTCTTAGTTTTAAACCTTGTAATAGGCCTAATCGGTACATATAATGGATCATTTGGTGATACTCATTGATTCTTATTCGGTCAAAATTGACATAAAGGAATAAACATAACCCTTTTCCACAAAAGGCACACAAAAGTTCCATTTAATCTCTCGAGATTCAATTTTTTCTATATCATCCTTGTTCTTTTAGATCATTATGTTTTGGTCCTAAACTTTATTTTTTTTATAACGTTTCAGTCCTTGATGGTTGAGAGATGAGAGAGAAATTTGCTAAAAAGTTAAGGAGAACGAAAGCTCTTCGGTGACTAAATTTTGACCACCAATAACTTTTTTTCACTATGGAATCAAACTACAAATAAACTAAACAAAGAATGGAAAATTACTATTTTTTCACTATGACATCAAACTCAAACACATCCTGATTCTAGTCCCTTCTTTTTCGATCCTTGAAAAATTATTTGTTTTAAAGTTTTTTTAATTTCATCCTCCTATATTATATTCACATGATTTTAAACATGATAATTTGCTTTGGTTCGGATGCTACATCATATTCATATAAAAAATGCCTTAGTATTAAATTGATTCTTAATTTTGAAAAATAGGATTTGATTTTATAATTTTTTAAAAAAACTTGAAACAAGAGGGACCAAATTTAATACAGTGAAGAAACCCACAACCTTTTTTTTCCTTTTTTAATGTTTATGGTCATGGAAAATTACATTTGGTCCCTATAGTTGTTACCTTTTCATTCTTGTCCCTGTTTTTTTAGGGTTTCACATTTCTGTACTAATTGTTTCATATTTCAATCCCTAGAATTTGAGAAAAATATGAGTCACTTGAAAAAGAGAAAGGAGAGAGAAATTGGTCGATCAACCCATTTCCACCGTAAAAAAAATCGATCTTGATGTCAATACATTTTTTTTGAAAAGAGAAGATATATTAAGGTGTTTTTTTACCATTCATTTCGCTGAAAAAAGAAGATTAGCACTTGAGAAATTTTGTTAGGTTCGAATTGATTTTGAGTTTTTAGATAGATTTAAGGGTGTTTTGAGATTAAAAACAAGTTTATTGAGGTCATTTGAGTGTTTTTTAAGTATTTCTAGATGAAAATGGTTAAAAATGAATTTTTGAAATCCTAAAACTTAGACCTGATTTTTCAGCCACCTCTAGTGGCTATAATGTGAACTAGAGAACAACACTTCATCTTATATTTTTTTTTAAAAAAAATTGGCGGACCATATGTTATTTGCCTAATAAAAAAACAAGCTCCTGACTTGTTTTTTGTAAAACTATTTGTATTTGTTTAATTTGTAATTAAAGGTCATTTCGGGGTTGAAAACGAGTTTGTTAAGATTTTAAGGTATTTTTTAAGTGTTTTTAGGCGAAAACAAATTGATAATGAATTCTTAGAATCCCAAACTCAAACCCCAATTTTTTTCATCATTGAAAATGATCGAAAAATGTTGTCAAAGAATACAGGCCATCTGACATAGTGGATGACTTGTCATCTATTTACAAGAAAATAAAAATGGAGTGAATGTGCCGTCCACTCCTTAAAAAAAAACATCAAAGCACGCTTGGACATCCCGATCCCATGTCAGGTCCAGCAAAGCCTAGCATCTTTTATTTTTAACTTTTGATTGTTTTTTTTTAATAATTAATACCCTCCCTCTTATTTGTTTATTTATTTTCTTTCTATTATTATTTTTTTATTTAAATTTTAATTAAACCCTATTTCTTTTTTAAATTGTTCAGTTCACATTTGTTTTTTAAATAGTTGTTTTTTCTTTAATTGTTTTTTATAATGCTAAGATTATTGCAGTGTTTACCGCTACGCTCCTTAAGACAGAAATCTCCTCCTCCACAACTTGCAACTGTCGGCTTGTGTTTGCACAAGATCAATGTACCTTCAGCGTTTTCCATGGCTGTCGTTGGCTTATCATTTATTCCATGGCTACCATTAGCTTATCATTTATTAAGCAATCAAGCCCTCGAGACATGTTAATCTCTCCTGAATCATTTCTATAGACGATTCATACATACTTGGGTTACAAAATTTTGCAAACTTCACAATAAAGATAAAACTCAGAGATCTGATACCAAAACTCTTATTTTACAAGCAAGGATGCAAATGCGCAACAATTTTCAACAACTCTTCCCAACATTTATTAAGCTCTAACGAAGGAAATACACAAACCAATAGTGTGTTTTATGCACAAGATACCTTGTGTCTATGAGGTATTGTAGGCTACTCAGCTTATTTTACAACCTATTCATAGAACAACTAAGCTGGAAGTTACATCTGAAAATTGTCTCTCCATTTTCTAGCAAGCATTTGGACTCGTCACCACATGTTCTCCATGAACTTGGTGGCTTCTTGGACACCTCCAGCCATATCCCATGTCCCCCCCCCCCCCCCAAACCGGCCATGCTGATGACTGTCGATAACCATCCGTCCGTTACTTTGTTTTGTCCCCACAATTGACTGTTGCTTTGGACAAGGCAAAGCGAGCAGGAAGTGTGTGGCTGTTAGGGGCCAACAAAACACACGGCGACCATTTACTGTCATCAACGGCATTGCTTATAACAGCAACCTATATTTCAGGTGCAAGGATCTGAAAACAACAGCTTCCTCTTATGCTTCCTTTGTATGACCAACACGGATGCCCCAGCCAAAAAAACCCATGACTGATCCCAGCACGGCACAGCTTTCAAATTCCAAAACTTACGACTGATGCACAGTTCTGAGCATTGCAGTTTTTGACATGTTTTGGTGGGCATAACTGCACTTTAAAGTTCATTTGTATCATCAGTCCAGTTTCATGAAAAGGGCTTCGACATGCTTAATCATAAGTACCTAAACTAAAAATGAGAACTCAAATGGGATCAACATGAAAAACATAAGAGGAAACAAGGAATTGCAGATGATAACAACCAGATCAAGAGGAAAAAATAATAGGCAGCACAGAACCAATAAGAAGAGAAAGAGGAATAAAAGATGACAAGATACACCGTTTCTTCAAGGCAATGCAGTTGGCGGGCACCACTGATTCTAGAGATTGATCTGGCTTGCACATAACCAACACTGAAGTGCAAAAAAAAAAAATGTTAAGATGCAGATGATAATTAGTTATTGCACAAGGACAAAGAACCAAGAATAGATGAGGTAGACCGACTAGAGAGCTAAAATGAAGCTATGTTCTTTTCTCACCAAAACTACACAGGCTTTCACTGACAAAACATAATTCACTCACTTTTCTCTCTCCCAAAAGGCTGAATAATTCTATGTTGGTAACTCTAAAGAAATACAAAAAAAATGAAAATGGAGCAGGAAAGTTATAACATCCTTCAACTTACGATACCACGTTCATAATGGGAAGACTTCAGCCCCACTCTATATTTTGCGGTGAACAAAGCATCGTTAGCGAGCCCACTTTAAATTCCAGTCGCCACAAACCCAATTACCACCTTTAGAGTTCCACAAGTTCCAAACCGAAGTTGAATGCTCTCTCCTGTACAAAAATTGCAAATACAGGAGGAAATTATCTTTTCTCACAAAATTTTACTACCAAACTGGTTACTGCTTCTATTCACAAGGTAGGAATCTAGGCTAAGAGCTCCAGCACAGTATCCTCAAACTTCACTACATTTGAATATCTCTACTCAATCTCAATCATGACAAACCACATATAAAAGCTAAGCATTACTGCTATGAAAATCAGACATCCAATAAAATATACTCAAAATGCCAGTAAATTCAAGCAGATCAATAGATGCTAACTAATAAAGAGCCATCAATCAGATGCCTGCATAAATGACATCAATATAATAATAGAAATGGCTCAGAACAGCACTCCAAGCTTAAAAAGATTAAGAGGTAAACACTTAAAAAAAATATGAAATGAAGTTAACAGTTGTGACTTGAAAAGCAAATGCTATTAATGAAATGGTGTAGCTACTGCTTGGAACTACTAGCCATTATATACTAGCAGAAAGCTACTGCAAACTACAACTGGGTTAAAAGCAATCCAGCCATTCCCATAACTTGCCATGATCATAATTTCATCCTTCCACTAGTAAAAGAAAAATAGATGCCTGATTATGAATTCTCACAAAAACCTGAAGGCATCATCAATCATTGATGTGGGGGTGCCTATCTTGAATAAGCACCACCATAACCACCAGAGGTTTGTGAAGGATCGGACCTCCAGGCTCCATTTGCATATCCTGAATTCCCATTACTGTCTTCATAGCCACCGCCACTCCCTTGTTGCTCTCCCCCACCAGCTTTGCTGCCGGCACTGCCATTTGGAGCATTTCCAGCATGCCCACCAGCAGCCCCATAGCCACCAGAATAAGGACCATCACTTCCACCATAATCACCATAACCATAGCCTTGGTTCCCATACACGGAAGATCCTGCTGGATACTGACCCATAGGAGCAGAAGCAGGACCGCCACCACCAGAAGCAATCCAGGGGGCTGCAGCCCCATAGCCTGCATTTGCACCATAGCCAGAAGCACCATAATTGGAAGGAGCTTGGCTGTTCCAGCTATTTTTTATGGAGCTAGACATGCCATACACTCCTGTACCATATCCAGTATTTCCACCACCATAACCACCAACACCATAATTTCCATAATAACCAACTCCACTGTTTGCTGCTCCATAACCATAACTATGCGCAGCAAAACCAGAATACGGTGGGTAACCACCTGCAGAAGTTTGGGCCTGCATATATCTGTTTCCGTCCATTCGACCATCAGCTGCACTTACATTGGCTCCAGAGGAGCCATAACCTCGATAGCCACCATCACGCCCCTCACCACCTGGATTTGCATCTTTCGGGAGTGCTCGTTTTACCTCTACAAGTTTACCATTCAACTCATGAAAGGTCTTCTGGAGTACATTATCAACTGCATCTTCAGTATCAAAGGTAATAAATCCAAAGCCACGAGGCCTTTGAGTCTGCTGGTCATACATTAGTACCACATCACATACGTGACCATAACTTTGAAAATATTGACGGAACGCATCTTCCATCAAGGTGGGAGGCAAGCCACCAACAAAGATTTTTTTAGTCCTAAAATTACCTACACCACCAGAGCCTCTACCAGAGTTAAAATTTTCAGATCTAGATGAGGCGTGCTGTTCTTCTCTGGATAAAGCCCTTTTCGCCTCCACCTATGTCGCCAAAGAAGAAAATTAAAACTGCTGAAAAAAATAATTCCAAAAACATTTACATTACAGAAATAGATCAAACCACGATAATAAACAATACTATAAATCAACCAATGTATGTACGTAAAAAATTAGTCTACTATTGGCGACCTGCCCCATAATTTTTGCAGCAATCAACGTTTGAAAAACACAAATTATCCATAAATAGAAAGAAAGAAAAAAAAAACAGAAATTAAAGGGACCCAGTGTAGCTTAGTTCGACAAAAAAGAAATTTGGATGAATTTGAGGAAAATGGAGAGAGAGTCATTACAGAGCGGCCATCGATGGTGTGTTTATCCTGGAGAACAGGATCTAAAAGGGAAGGATCGGAGAAAACAACGAAACCAAAGCCACGAGGACGACCAGTCGTTTTGTCACGCATTATTACAACCTGAGAGACCTCGCCGTACAGGTTGAAGTGGTCTCTTAGTGTCTCTTCCGTTTTGTCCAATGCTATTCCTCCTATGAACAGCTTTCCTTCGTCTGAATCCATTTTCTGTTCTATATATATATCACTCTAATCTCTATCAAGTCAATCAACCAATCAATTAACAGTTTTTTGAGGTTGTTGGAAATATAACTCTCTCTGATAGAGAGAGACAGGGAAAGGGGAGAGGAGGAAGGAAGAGAGGACCCTTTGGGTTAGGGTTTGTTTCTCCATTGCATACTGGGCTTTTTTGGTTGCTAGGCTAACCAATCAGAGCAGTTGAGCGACTGCGTGCCTCCAACGAAAACGAATTGGTAATTCTGTTAGAATAACATAAGGATGTAACGACGGCGTGACGCCGTGACGGAACAGTTGGCCGGCAGAAGAAATTGCTTTTTAAATGTTTTTTTTATTTGAAAAAAAATATATATATACACATTTAATATTGGTATATTAAAATTATTTAAAAATATAAAATAAATTAATTTAATACTAAAATAAAATTTTTTAATTTTTCAAAAACACGATTGAATTACAATCTCAAACAATCCTTTATGTCTCATAGCTTTTGAGATGTAGAGTTCAAGCCTCTCTCACTTTTTATATATATTTTTTATTTGTGACTGATTTATGTTGTTGAAAAAAAAAATTATTTTATAATAAATTATTTTAATTTTAAAAAAATAACAAATAGTGTAAGATACATTGCATTATGGAATAAAACAGTAAAATAACTATTTTATTATTTTCTAAAAAAAAATCAATGGTCTCATTATTTGGGATAATATGATCTTTTCACAAGTTCATTAGTCATTATCATATTAGTTAGGAGCCAATCATTATTTTCAATTTTTTTGTATAGCTAAGATTCAGAATCAGGTGTTA
>Ga0307517_10002859_pt1 | contig 27376 bp, 36 predicted proteins | sample 23_EM_MG_FD_194515 | JGI IMG/M metagenome (GOLD analysis project Ga0307517, IMG submission 194515) | Populus trichocarpa ectomycorrhiza microbial communities from riparian zone in the Pacific Northwest, United States - 23_EM | ecosystem: Host-associated > Plants > Roots > Unclassified | place... | reverse complement strand
CACCTCCTTACCCTCACTTGCTTTTCCTCTAACACGCGACATGTAGGATTCCCGTTATGACCGTAATGTGGTTTGGTTGGATTGCCGTCCGTCGCTTGACTAGGCAGGTGACCAACCCCGATACCGCGTCACCCAACAGGGGTGTACTGGATATCGTTGACCTGCGAGCGATGGATCTGACAAGCGACGAGTATGAAGATGTTGCTGAGGATGATGATGAGGAGGCTCTAAGACAGAAGAGGATGTCTCAGGGCAGGAAGCGCTTCCTCTGGAGGATCTATTATCTGGCTGCCTAAGGGGTATCGGTCTGGATATACCAACAGCTGAGACAGTATGATCGCCGTTTTTTGGAAGGTGTTTATTAGGTATAATAGGCCTGCACTGCATGATCCCCACCGCCGCTTCCGGCGGTGTAATAGACCATAGATGTAATAGACCATACATTCCAGCAATTTTCGGTTGGTTTTTACTTCAAGTTTCACTCTTCACCGATGTCCTCGTTCCAAACTTGCGGTTTCGCTTCGATGAATTTTGTCATGAGATCTTTACACTCTGTCGAGTCTAGGTTGATAATCTCAACGCCGCGTGAGATGAGAAAGTCTTCGCCACCTACGTATGACGGGGAAACGAAACGTAAACTGATTGGGGACCGGAGGGTTGTACACTGAATCCGGGGACTTACCAACGAAAGTCATGTTTTCACCCATTACAACGCGTCGGATGCCAAATAGAATGACTTTTAAAGTCGTGCTCAGCGAACGGTGTAGATGTGAGGGTAATATAGCGTACTGGCACCAGAGCACATCGTGCAAGGAGAGAGGGTGGTGTACATCCTGGGCACGGTGGTGACATCAAATACATACTCCCATTGGACGTCACAAAGTGCACTGTAAGCTTACGTGCAGTCCTTGTACACCGACGCTGGTAACCTCTGCGACCTTTCACGGTGAGTGGTCCCAGATCACCGTGTGCGGGCGATGGACAAACCTGGTACTTACCCCGATGTTTTCCAGACAGTCGATCTCTCCGTGTTTGGTCGGGCTTCCCTCTTGAACCCTCTTGTTCCTTCCGACCCCAATCAACTTCCCGTCACCAGAGAACTAGAAGCGTTCACGGGGGAATTCTAATGGACGCAGGCTCAGGGCTTTGCTTACAAGAGCTCCACCGATCGGGATTCCACCCTCCTCGAGACCAAGTCTGGCTTGCTGGATCGCAACCTCCATATTCTCCAGATCCTTGACCATTGGTTCTTTCGTAGGTGGTGTTACGATTAGGTTGGTTTCTGGGAGCAGCATCGCCGGAACCCACTGGGTTGAGGTCAGGAGTGATTTTTCTCAGAGAAGTAACGTTAGCACTAAATGGAGTCGGGGGGGGGTCGGTCCTCCCGCCCGGGGTAAGTCCACTCGCATTCACTACACGCGGTTTGTTTACCCGGTCTGGTTACTCGAGATAAGAATGGCTATTGTTGGAAGGCGGGGGCCGCTCGGACTTTTTGACTAGATGCAGCGTAGCGCTCCTAGCAACGATCCAGATCCCCCCCTTATCGCGAGGACTTCCTTATCTTCGACCATGCATAAAGTCTGTCGCTCTGACCATTCCTTAGCCTGGACTCCCTTTCGTGTCGTGTGAGCTTCCCCCCCGTTTTCCCCCTCCCAAACAGCTCAGTCGCGTGTTTGTGCTGCGATGGCTGACCACACGACCGATATCGAGAAGGCTCTCGATAACAAGGAGGCCTCTGTGGACGTGACTGAAACGCGCGGACCACACTATTACACGGACGGCGTCCAACGAACCAAGGGGGTCTTTGGCAAGGCACGTTCCGCTATGCCACGGGGTCCATTAGGTTTCTAACCCCCCACCAGTTGTGGAATATTATTGATCGACTTGACGGAGTCGAGTCACGTGGGATTGAACGGGTCCTCCCCGATGAGAGGAACCACACTCAACGCTTGTCCGACTGTATGTGGATGTGGCTTGCCGCCAACACCACAACGTCAACCTTCTCCCTCGGGACCCTCGGCTCTTCCGTATTCGGGCTCGAATTCCGACCCGCAGTCCTCGCCATCATCTTCTTCAACCTTCTCTCCACCATCCCCGTCGCCTACTTCTCCACATTCGGCCCAAAACTCGGCCTCCGCCAACTGACGCTTTCCCGGTTCTCGTTCTCCCTCTACTTCCCAAATTGCTTCCCAATCATTCTGAACTCGATCGCGTGCGTCGGATGGAGTACGATCAACTGCATCACCGGCGCTCTTACTCTCAGAGCGGTGAGCGAAGGCAATCAAACGAGGATCCCTAGCGCGGCCGCGATTGTAATCATCGCCGTTTTGACCCTTGTGCCGAGTTTCATTGGGTACCGATATGTGCACGCGTACGAGAGATACTCGTGGATTCCCATGGTGATCGTATTCTTCATCGTCTTGGGGTTGTCTGCCCAGTATTTTGATTCCGGCTCTTGGGGGGATACCCCAAGCAACGTCACGGCTGCGAGTGTTTTGAGCTTTGGTTCTGCGATCGTCGGGTTCGGATTGGGGTGGAGTTCGCTTGCGGCGGATTATACCGTCAACTTTCCCGAGGAGTAGGTGTTATCTCGATACAGGGTTGACCGCGGGACTTACTTCCACCAAGCGTCTCGTCTACTCGAGTGTTCATTTGGACGTACATTGGGTTGAACGTCGTAAGTCCTCTATCTGGATGAGGTCGTTGTCTCTCTGACGCTTTGATAGCCGTTGATCCTCCTGGAGACGTTCGGAGCAGCTATGATGACGACCCTCCACAGTTCAGCACCGCGGTTCGCAGAACGTTATGAAAGGGACTCCATCGGTGGACTCCTTGGCGCAGGTCTCGATCCAGCTGGTGGCTTCGGACAATTCTGTCTCGTCGTCCTCGCTTTTGGAATCATCGCGAATAACATTCCGAACATGTATTCCCTCGCTCTCACCACACAGGCTCTCCACCCCTGGCTCCAAGCTATCCCCCGACCCTTCATCTGCGTCATCGGAACTATTGTCTATGCTGTGCTCGCGATTGTTGGCGTTGACCACTTCGAGAGCTGGCTAGACACGTTATTGGTTCTGCTCAGCTACTGGCTGGCCATTTACTCCACGATCGTAATCGAGGAGCACCTGATCTTCCGTCGTGGAAAGTGGGCAAATTACGAGCCTGATGGGATAGCGGATTGGAAGTCCCTTCCTGTCGGTATCGCGGCGTTTGCTGCTTTAAGCGCTGGAGGTGAGTTGCGATGATGAATACGCTGCTTTTTCTTTATTTACCGAAACCCTGACTGTTCGTTCACTTTAGTGGCCGGATTTATATTGGGAATGTCTCAAACGTGGTATGTTGGCGTATTGGCCAAGAAGATCGAGCCAAAGTTCGGAGGAGATATTGGGTTTGAGCTGGCTGCTGCGTTTTCTGGTATCGTCTACCCCATTTCTCGGTACATCGAGAAGAAGAAGTTCGGCCGATGAGGCTCAGCGTGAAACGAGAATGTATGCTATCCTGGGACCCAACCTCGCCACGTCCTGTTGGTTCCTGTTCGTCCCGAGTTCTTCTGTACCTGGCTCGTTGGGGTTGTATATCCAGCAATTTATTTTATGATTTATACAACAGGCATATCACCTGCTTGTGTCTGTGGGCCGAGGTTGGCCCTGAAGTTGTTTACCTCCGGGATACAATTTTCCCTCTATGGGACACTAGTGCACATTTACTGACGTGACGATATGGTGTGGGACACTTAGTCACCACGACGTGAATAAAAAGGAGACAATCTGTCGGGTTAGACTGTTTACAAGTGGATTGTGTGAGGTTAGTTTTTCGTCGAGATATGGTGTTGGGAGAAGTTCGCCGCCGATCTGGAAAAAAAAAAACTGCACGTGTCAGATGCGTTGCCAGGTATGCGAGACCGAGATCGGCAGAAGGTGGCATAATGTGCAAAGCACCCGCTCGGCTGCGTCGAGGGCTTGGTCCGAGCCATGCCGGCCCTCCACAACGCTCCGCGTACACCTCAGATAGCGGGCGGCCAAAAATGCGACAAATTCGTCACCCGTTGTTTCTAGAAAACGGGGGGAGATGTATTGCAGCGAAGCGCGGTGTCCCTTCATCCACGTCCGTTTCGGATGAGTTCGGAAAGCCATCAGATTCCCATGTCATGGGAGACGACGACAAAGGCGGAGTTATCCACAAGAAGGAGAAGGCAGTAAAGTTCTATGAGGTTCTGGGACTCATCACGGCGGGTCTATCGCTACCGTAATGTCACTCAAGTTTTTGGTCATCGTTGGGTCTGCCCAGGTCACCGACGGGCACTTGTCATCACTTTCGTTACCGCTTTATTGGACCTAATCAGCCCCGCCGGAACTGCCCCCAACACTGGTGGTGACCAAGTGTCCCGCACCATGGCGGGGGCTCTGAAGGGAAGGGGATCACATTTTCGTTCTCTGCGAACGTGTACCGCGCCATGTTTTGGGAATGGAGGTGTCAGCCAGCGCCGATCGACACTTCGTGGGACGAAGCGGGCTCCTCGTACGTTTTTGACTTTGGGATGGGACGCTTTTTCTGAGAACCCGCCATACAGGATAAACATAAAGGCACTTCCAGTCATCTGTTCGGCATCTGCGAGCATTCCATTCCTGGCTTGGGGTTAGAACGCTGGAGTGGTCACCCGTGCGCTTCTGCTGACACTTGTCCTCCGGGTCCATTACTCGCAGCCGTATTTCGTCCGTGATTTTCGTGGCTCTAAGACTCCGACTTGCGCCACAGACACTAAAATCTCTACACTCTACACCGAATGCCGCGTTCTCCAGGCTCTGGCTGTGGCGGATACTCAGGCCAGTCTTGGTCGTGACTTCTCTGGATCCCCTTTTGTCACCGGACTGACGTCGGCTCTGGCTCGCCGCCCAAACTAGAATCATGGAGCAACGTGTGGTGTCGCCCGCCTTCCCTGTCATGGTCGTCACACTCTTCCCTGGTTTCGAGTTGTCGTCCCGCACTTCGTTATAAACCTCTGGAGGTCGAGACGTGGACCCTCACCAGTCTCCCTGGAATTTCTGAACTCCTTTCTAACCTGTCCCCTCCCTTTCCGCTCCCAGCCATGGTTTACAAAACTTTCCTTCTTGGACTCGTCACACTCCTTTTACCACACTTGGTCTCGTCCCTAATTGTCCCCACCAGATCCATCCACAATTGTTCTGGAGAGGCGGACCCCGCACCAACTACCTACAAGCCCTACTTCTCTTCGTACGGTCCCCAACTCACCGGGGGGAATGGATGGGAGGAATGGACCTTCGTTCTTCCCGATTTCCTCAACCAATCCATGTTTCACTTCCGATGGACAAGAGGCGACCCGGCAGCTCGTAACTCCAACCCTCGAACCGCTACTTTCTCTCTCCTCTACGAGAAGACGGGATTCAGAGCGTCAGTCAAGGACTCGTTCAAGGCCGACACTGTCGGAGATTCTTCCTTGTCAATCTCGATCGGAAAGAATACTCTGTCATTTGATGGGACGAAAGGTCCGTTTGGACTTTGGAGCATATCTGCAGACATTGAGGGGCTCAAGGCAAATGTCATCGTTGACCCGTGAGTGATGACCGTCGCTTCATTTATTTTTTGAAGCGATCTCGGAACGTTTGGATACTAACAAACTTAATTTGGTCAGGGTGGCCCCAGCCGTTCCGTTTGAACCGTCCCAAGGCGGGATGAAGGGCTCGCTGGTACCTGGATACAGCGTTTCGCACCCGGTTTATCGTGGACATACGGACGGCACCATTATTCTGCCATCCGGACAGAGTTGGGTCACAAGGCAAGTCGCAACATTGAAGCATGCGTACGCAAACGTGCCTGTCCAGAACCTGATGTCGACGTATACACGTGTGTCGACTTTCATCGGGCCCAACACGTTGAACTGGTATATGGCTAAGGCTAAGCATGGACGAGGTGTGTGGTGATTACCATCTCGTGAAGTCATCGGAAACTCACAGACCGCACTGTCTAGACACACTCGCCGCTCATTTCGTATACGGAGCCCTCGACCTCTCGAAAATTTTCCTCAAATACCAAACCACCAACGAACCATCCATCCTCGACATCTCTTCCTCCGTTTCTCCCCAATCCCGCGACTATAAGGTCACCCTCGCCGGGTGCAAAGAATCGTCGAACAACCCATACACCTTCAATTCTACTTCCAAAGTTTTCCTCGGTGCGATCACAGATTCTGCTGGGGGTAAGACCGAGTACTGGAGCGTCGAAACGAGTGTGTTGTTCTTCATTGATGGTCAGCCATGGACGAACACCGGGCCGCTCGGAAGTTTGGGGCACCTGGAGGTGTACACGAGCCCCTGAAACCGATGAAGGGAGGACGACCGGGGTGGCTTGAGGAGAGCGTCATTGGAAGCGATAGTTTCCATTCTCTTGGATGTGCGTTCGGTATTATAATTCTATCTATCGCCGCTACCCCATATTGCTGGGTGGCTGGTATCCGTAAGGTTATATCCACGTATAAATCAATATTCGAGGACCCCTAAGGAAAGCGGAGAGATTCCAATCGTTGTCGACTCGTCCACAGCGCAAATCACGGCTGCTGGTAGCCTCCCGCGATGGAGATAATATTATTGATGGTCTAGGTTCGTACCCCACTACCTCATGAGGCAATCTCCGGTGGATACTGGGACCAACAAGTGGTTACTACTCACTTGCTGATCGAACAAATACATCACGCGTCGGGCGACCCAACCCTGTGGGCGAGCTCGGTTCAGCTCAACGCGTCCATTAATCAATTTGGGTTTTGGACGTCGGTAGAATCAGGGATGAGATACGGTGGTTACCATGAGCACGCTACCGAGAATGCAACTGCTGCTAGAACACGGGTCCCTGCGAGGTAGATATGATACGCAAAGTCAGACGCGGCCTATGACGACGTTTCCTTGTCTAATACATCCTTCAACTCCTGGGCAGCTTGCTCAGTTTTAACCCTCAGCCTGTATGGGACTCCGTTGCCCTTATCATCGTGGCCCATCAAGGAAACAACTTGTTTCGTGATAGAGGGTTTCATCGCTGCGTGAATCCGGAAGTTCTGCAAAAAGATGTGAGCCCTCCATGATGCGTGGAAGCACAACCGATGGAATTGACTTACGATCGCTATCTTCCCTGTGCTGCTATTTCTCAGCAGTAATCGCCGAGCTCCGGTTTCTTTATGCATCTTGACCTTCAACACACCGACTCCAAGTTCTTTCCAGGCGCCTTCCTCCTTGTTCAGGGAGTATACCTTTGCCTTGACACTGTGGGTGGTCTCCTCGTCTTCCTCACCCTCCCCCTCCTGATCATGCACGGAGCTACCCTCCAGAATCTTCGCATGATCCGTAGCCTCGGTATCCCCATCCCCCACATCCATGGAAGTAGGAGTCGGGGTAGAACTAAACACAGAGCCTGTACCGACCGGAGTGAATGTGAATGGTTTCTTTTCAGCCGGTTCCGAGGATGTAGTCACAGGAGGGGTCCCGGGTGGGCTGCCGAAGGTGAAACCAACTGGATTGCCAAGGCTGCCTCCCGAGGTTCCAGGGGTGATCGTGGTTGAAGACGCTCCGAAGGTGAACTTCCCCGTGGATGGAAACCCGCCGAATGGAGACGGAGTGGATTTGTCTTTGTCAAAGCTGGTACCCCCGAAGAGGGTGGTTGTGGATGATGTGGAGGCGCCGAACCCGCCGAATGGGCTGACCGGTTTTTCTGTGCTCGTGCTCCCAGGCCCACCGAACACGGTAGTCGTGACAAGCTTTTCGGATGTGCCGGATGATCCGAGGAGAGATGGCGTGGTGGTCTTATCTTTCTCCTTGTCATCTTTGAACCCAAACACGGAAGTAGTCGACGACCCGCCGAACGAGCTCGTGGTGGTAGAAGAGGAAGATCCCCCAAAGAGGGATTCGGAAGGCTTTGAGCTAGAGGCCGAGTTTCCAAACAAAGAAGTCGGCTTTGGATTGTCCTTTGGCGGTTCATCCGTAGCTTTCTTTGCGAGGGAAGAGGTAAAGAAGTTCGAGATGGTGGAAGTGGGTTTGTTGCCTGTAGTACTACCGAAACCGAACGTTGGGGCAGGAGGGCCGCCGAAGGATTCAGAGGTTGGGGCTGGGATTGAAGGGAACGTGAACCCGGTGGACGGTTTCGAGCCATCCGCGGGTTTTAAACCTAAGGAAGGTGTGCTCGAATTTGCTGAGGGCTTCAACCCTGAAGTACTGGGGGGTATAGGCATGGACAACTTGGGGGCGGATGCAGCGGTAGGTGTGGATGTGTTCGATAAGCTCGGCGCGCTGAACAGGATAGATGGCCCAGGGTCTGGTCCCAGTGGGAGCGTGTTTTTGGGCGAATTGCTCAAAGAACCAGTGAGTTGTTTATCCCACACCGATTGAATGGCACGCCGCTTGGCAGCATATTGGTCAAAGACCTGGGAGAGGTCGATGAAGGGGTCGTCCTTGACAGCATTCGTGAGGAAGGTTACGATTGAGTGGTTCAAACCACGGATGCTCTTGTAGAACGAGTATGCGGCATTGTAATCCTCCTCCTCACGTGTTTGAGTTACCGAAGTTGGTAGGGGGTGTTTCGGGACCCCATCGATACTTGAGTTGACGAAAGAGGTGAACTTTTGGGCTGTAGAAGCGCCTGGGGCGAACGTCGGGGGTGGTGGAGCAGGTGAAAAGTTTGATGGGAAGGAGGGAGTCGTTGTCTTGGTCTGGCCATCTGTTGGGGTAGGAGTGGGTGCGCCGAAGGTAAACGGGTTCGGGCTGGCCGCTTGCAATGCGAAGCCAGTGAACCCAGCAAACTTGGGTTTGGTAGGAGACTGTCGAAAGTGAGAAACACGATGTAAGGTCGCGTTTGCCTTGAGTACATACCGATTGTTCGGAATTGACGGGCTGGGGAATTGAGCTCCCACCAAGCGATGCGCGTTTTGGCAAGGCTTTTACTCTAGGATAAAACAGCGGTAGTCAGTTGGGAATTGGGAACTTTGTGGGGAAGGGATGTGCACACCTCCTGTTCGTGAGTTCAGAATCTGAGGCCTTCTTGAAGCCGACACCGACCTCCTGCGAGGAGAAGGCGGGGTGAATTTTGGATGACGCGGTGTAGACTATCAGCCATTTACCTCTGGACCATCGTTACCGTCCTCAGAGTCTTTAGTGAGCTGCGAATCTGCCACTCGTTTCATGGTGGCTGGTGTGCAGGGTTGTAACTGGTGCACGTGGAGAACGGACGGTATTTTCCTCCTCGACCAATTACCACCAACGCGGATCCAGCAGAGACGACGACCACGACACACCCTCGACGACTTACGGATTATTTCACCATCGGAAAATTCTCCAAGAATCTACTACCTGTCTTCCAGCCCGGACCGGCGAATCCCCTGGATTCGGGTTGGCAATTGCATTGGGCTCAAGGGACACAGTCCACATCTCAACCCTCCTTTTCCCTTGGGTAGAGCCATCATGTCCTCCTCTTCTGCCACCGCCTGTTCGCGCTCGCCATCTCCAGTAACGCCAGACACCTCAGAGATCCCCGACACCAAGTTGTCTCTCAAGTCCTGGCGCAGCACGGTTCCATCGAATGTGGTAGGCCCCTCTGACCTTAACCTTCACTGTGTTCTCATCGTCCTCAACTCACTCCAGAATGATGGCGAGGAAGGCATTAATTTTATCGACTTCGTCCGGGAAACAGTCTTCGACAGGTGCCTTACACCAATCGTTAACTGTGCTCCCGGATATTGACTGTTGCCATCCAGCTCTGCTCCGGCGGAACGTCTCTCCACCTACACTACTACGGAGAATATGTTTTTGAACCGCTCGCCGCTTCATATGGCACAACTGGCCAAGATTACAACACCGGAGACGATCAACGTCCTTCCAACCAAACCTGCCCCTCCTCCCCATCCAGTCCAGCACGTTGCAAATGTAGTTCACAACGTGGTTTGTCCACCACAAGATAGCTGCTCCAAGTGGGTTGCTGTTATCTCTATCACTTCCGTGGCTCCACTGATAACGTCATTCATTGCGTTAGTCTGCCGATTGTTTTCCCAAGCATCCCAGAGACCGGCGCAAAGTCCCGGGTCGAGACCCAGGTCAGAATAACCGTGGACCTTGCTCATGCGAGTTCATCACAGGGTCCTTTCCTCAAATACGACCGGGTGGGTAGTTGGAAATGCCTCAAGCTACCTCCGAATACATCGACCAAGCGCCGGACGCGAAAGGAGGGCAAGATAGGTTGATCGACCACCCCATGATAGCTTCCCCATTCATTCGCTCATTCGTTTTTACCTCTAGATGCTGCGCCCCAAGAGACTTTACAATTGACGGTGGAAGTCACGTGCTCCTCCGAACCGCACATGCGAGTCGCAGTTTGCTCCAGCTGCCAGTCCCGGGAGGTACCGTGCAATTTTCGTCCGTTTGATATCTTACCGCTGATCGATATCAGGTGAAACGTGCGGCTCGTAAAGTTACATCAAGGGTCAAGCCAGATGCAGAGGAACCCTCTTCTGAAAAGCTTGATCCCTCGCTCAGTTTACTCCAATTCAACTGTCCAGAGGAACTCGATTTTTCCACCGGGTCTGTGGTCCTTCCGATGCGTATCACGTGCTATTGTAGGCACCATCGCGAAAAAGTTGGATTTAATGCCCATTTCAAGATGGTCGACCACAAGGGGCGAATCGTGGGCTCGGGTTCGACGCCTCCAATCATGATCACCGATGACCACAAGAGTATACACAAATCACAACCGTTGCCACACTCCCTTAACCCCTCCGTCCCCACTCCCGGCTGGGATGGTTCGTCCGTCGATGTGTCTCGGAAGCCAGCACAAAAGTCGATGACGGTTAAGAAGCGTGCCAAGCCATACGACCCCTCGACCCGCAGGAAGTCCTTGAAAGATGCTAAGGTTGAAACTTCTTCTCCATCCGCCATGAGTTCTGTTCTGCCCACTAGGGCGTCGTCACCAGTGGTTGCCACTCAACCTACGACGCCCGCGTTATCGAGCACTCTCTCATCGCCAAAGCCCTCCTTTGATTCCCTCGCCCCTCCGACGAACTTTATCTCCGGGATTTATGGACAATCTGAGATTCCCATGCCAGATTTCAATCAGACACTGAACCAAACTTTGGACCCGCTCGAGTTCACGCAGGCTGTTCCCTCGATTCCCAGCCCGCCAGATCCCACGACTTCCCCGGAAGTTGCCCATGCTGTGGCTGTTGTGCAACAGCCCCAGCCGCAACCTGATATGTTCTTCAACTTTGACCCCCCTCCGTCTATCCCACCCTTTCAATTGCCTAAAATCCATCGTCTCATTCCATCCGCTGGTCCCACCCATGGAGGCATCGAGGTTACGGTGCTGGGTGCAAATTTCCATGCGCATATCCCACTCATCTGTGTGTTCGGTGAAACGATGGCGAGCTCGACACAGAGATGGAGTGACAACACTCTGGTCTGCGTCCTGCCTGCGCGCGCTACCCCAGGCGTTGTTGCCGTTTGGTTTGATGGGATTGACGTCCAGGGCGACGGAACCCCGCCGTGTCTGTTCACGTATACGGACGAGTCTGACCGAGGGCTGTGCGTTCTACTCTGATATCTATTATCGCACAAGGTTGCTGATTTCTCATTTTAGTATGGAGTTGGCCTTGCAAGTTGTCGGCATGAAGCTCAACGGGAAATTGGAAGACCCCCGCAGCGTTGCCATGCGCATCATCGGTACGGCCGGGGGTGACGGAAACTCCTCGACAACGACACAGCAATCTCAGGGGAGCGACGGTGGGATGCAATATCAACTTTCCACCGCTGTCTCAACACTTCGCCCACTCCTGTTTACTCGCGGTGGGGACGGAGAACAATTCCAGAAACTGATTTTGGACTTCTTGATGATGCTTGACGTCGACACCGGTCACACCACCGCCCGCTCGACCACATCCGTTATCTCGCACCAAACGAACAGCGGTCAGACTTTATTGCACCTGGCATCTTTCCTCAATTACTCGGACCTTGCTTCATTCCTGATTACTCGCGGTATCGACATGGACGCTCGGGACAGAAACGGATGCACAGCCCTCCATTTCGCCGCCCTCAGTGGGTCAAAGGAATGTGCGAGACTTCTGCTTCTTGTAGGTGCTGATATGGAGATTGTCAACGTCTTGGGCAAGACACCTGCCGAGGTGGCAACCGATGGCTTCTTCGAGCGTTTGGCCCCAGGCGACATCCTCCCTGCACACGGTACGGAAGGAGCCAGCGACGATGAGGCTATGTGGGGCGATGTAGAAGACGAAGAAGACAAACCGAGGACCAAGGCTGTATTTTCGGCGAAGAAACTACATCGGAAGTCGTTTGTTAGGGAGGGAAACTCTGCGTTGTCGTCCGGGCTCACGCCTCCATCGCCGATGATCCGTCAAGAGTCTGAGGCGGACGATCCCCCTGTTGTCGATCACTCCATTTCGAAGGAACCGAAGGACACGAAGACCAAGGCGGATGTTAAGGATAAGGGTGGGAAGTCTTTGAAAGAGCCATTCACAGACAAAGCAACAGCCACAATCACCGATCTCATCTATCGCACTCTAACGCAACTGCAACACCCTCAAGGGATTATTCCAAACGTTGCCCAACAAGTGCAAGATCTCAGGCATCTTCAACTTCCGGGAATGGGCGCCCTCCAGCAAGTCCCCGCAGTTTTCCCGGTCTTTGTGCCCATCCCGGCTTGGTTATGGAGCGACAGTGCCAGACGTGAGGATAGTGCCACCGGTCCCGGAGAGTTGAAGGGTGCAGCCCCGCAGATGAAGTCAATTTGGGAGAAGCTGGTGTTGACGTCGGGTATGGTTAGTCTGAACGCCAACTCAACGCCGCCTCCCCCGTATGAGGAGAAAGAGTCGACGGCCGGCTATGAACAAGGTGCAACTCCGGACGCCCGAACCGACGCCGAGAACCAGGATCAGGCTGGGTCACAGGTCGGCACCCCAGTTGTTGGGAGGAGGCAGGTCTATTATCCAGACGGTCCCGCTCCTCCGGAAGAGGAGGTGAATTCCTATGGTTACAGGCGTGCAGCCACGAGTGCCGCCAAGGTGCAGAAGAAACGTGGGTTTTCAGTTTTATGTGAATCGAGTCGGGGACTTTTTCTCACCCTGCCGCAGATGACCGTATGCTGATTATATTCTGGATACCTATTCTCCTCCTCGGGTTCTTCTGGATGTTTATCCACGCCATCTGGACGAGCATCTCGTTCGTGAAGGACATGATCCCTTTAAGGGGTATACTGGGGGTTTGAAAAGGTGATCCGACTGTGGCCCCACCTCTACCGGGTCTGCCTTCACCTACTCCCCTTTGTTTTTATACACTCCATTCCACTTGTAGAGGTTACCGATCACTATCTATGGGCACTTTCCCTTCTCTCTTTTGCACGTGGGTGCATTGTTTTTTCCTGACTCCTGGTTTACTTCGCCGTCTGTGCTGGTGATCGCATCACACGTTCATTACACTCTTCCTTTCACCTCCTCACCTTCTCTAACATTTTGTTTAGTTCATGATTGCGTAGTGCCTTTTTGCTAAATGTCAACCTTTGCTGTGCCGTAGAAACATACTTTATTTCGGATAATTGTTGTACTTGGTCTTCAGAGTATTGGGTGGTTTAAACAAGGAAACCTTTTGACCTGCAACGGTTTCATTCGCCCCAAACCACGTTCTTTGTGCAGATCGTACGTTTGAGAGTCACCAGATTACATTGTGCGCCCGGGGCGGGGGTCCGATGTGCCTTTTGGGACTCAATTCACACATTGAACTCGTCCCCTCGATTTCCGCTCCCCCCTACTCAGGCCAGTTCGCCGGTTCGGATTGCGCGATGGGGTCTTAGTCTGCTTCGGTGACGTGGATTAAATTCGCTGGTGTTCCCACAATACCAGCACACGGTGGCAGGTGACTACGCGGTGCGGAAAGGGTTAGGCAGTGACAAAAGTACTGACACATATAACACCAGTCAAATGAAGTGTACGCCGGAGGCGTACGTACAAGGAGACACCTGATGCGCATTCAGGAGGTCCGATGCGACGGCGGACTTGAAGGATATCCGCCTCGTGCGTCCCACGAAATCATCGGGCGCGCAGAATTAAAATGACGTGCGTACGTGACAGAATAGATGTTGCGCCAACACCCCGCCGCCATCGTGGTGTTCTCGATCCAGGGACAAGAGCGGACGTCACCGATGACGGCGGGAGGTCGATGTAAATTATTGAATGACGAAGGACCGATCAGGGTGATGTTTGGTGATGTCACTCCATTCTTAGGGATGGAGCTTGAAGGCGCGACGAAGACCGGGATCGACCGGGATATCCACGAGCGTGTTTGGTCTGGCACCGCTATCCCAGTACTCTCTGCCCAACTGACCCGCTTCGTATTATCTGGGTAATCTGCCTTGAAGGAATCGAGGATCCTTATGCATCTAAACGTCCAACCGCGGTGGAAAAGGTTGCGGACTGGCACATTACGGGTATTTGGGAAGTTGGATGAGCGGATCGCCAGGAGCATCGTGTCTCCATAGGGGTGTCGGCATTGGAGTGGGACTGCGGAAGCCCCGACTCCTGAGGAGCTTCACCGTCATGACACAGCTCGCGATCGAGTACGTCAGAGGCTCCCACCCCTACCCCCCAGCTACTTAAAGGACCGCGGCTTGGAGAAGGTCGCTCACCAAACACCCCCACACTCATCGAACCACCACATCCACAACCCAAATTACCAACATCGCAAACATGTCCTCTGATCCAAGGTTCATATGCACCCCTACCACCTCGTCGTAGTGAACGGTCTGACCGCCCACACAGCAAAACCACTGGCACCATGAAGAACACCATGGGCAAGGTCGAGGAGACCATCGGTGACGTAACCGGTGTCCAGAGCTGGAAGACCTCCGGGCAGCAACGCCGTGCCGAGGGTGACGTCGAGCACAAGCAGGCTCAGACTCAGGGCTACACCGAGGGCACTAAGGACCGTCTCGTCGGCAAGAAGGACCAGGTTGCTGGAGCGGTTACTGGGGACTCCTCCCAAGAAGCTGCTGGTACGTCCCGGTTCTTCACTGGCCACGTTTGATTGGAGGGACTGGACGCTAATAACCTCACGCTTCCTCCTAGGCCGTGTCCGTAACGAGAAGGGCGAGACCCAACAAGAGTGGAACAAGTCGTAGTTTGTGTCCACCCCCTGTATGCGCATGATGCGCAATTTACAATGCTGTTTCTTGTACAAATACATCGACGTTGACACCCATCTGTTGAACTCGTAGAGCCTGGGATCGTGAGAAGCGGAAAGCGGTATAGACAATCACAGGAACAGCGAGGGTTCGGTAGGGGAGCTGCACGACTGGTTGGTCAAACACTTGAGATGATTGGGCAAGAGGGCGAGTGGGCCAACGAATTACCCGGGTGATCATTTGCCACCAATTCGCTAGCCTCGGATATTAGCCAACCACAATCGGGCGGTATCGTGCAGCCCACAGCGCCAGAGCTGCAGAGTCGACAGTTGGCGAGTCCAATGTTTCCATCCTCGCGGTCTCGTCAGTATCCGACCGTGGAGATGACTGAACTTACTCGAACTTTCTGGCGCCCATTGGTGATTCTCCCAGGTGATCGACTGCACGGAATACCTAACCGAGAGCGGCTGCTGAAGCGGGCGAAGACTCGGGGATCCCTCTTATCCATCTTTCGAGTGTGTAACACCATAAATACCCTCCGACCCCCTACCTCCACGCATTCGACGCGCTTTGTTTCTCTTCATGGCACTTCGTCACCCGTGGTTCTCCCAAACCCTCAAACGGAAGTGCCCAGATGATGCCGTTTCCGAGAGGAGCAGTGGAAGTGGTGGCGGAGGTGTCGGAGCCGTAGGAACGGTGTACGGGGGCCTCACCGCGGGCGCGTGCAGCGTCGGGCAGGTCTCGCCTCCGAACCAAAACTCCAATTCGAACGGAAGGGCAACGAAACGGGTTCGGAAGTTCGAGAGCTCCCGGAACCTCGAACGCGGATTCGCGGAACTGTCCATCCAACCGACACCCCCCGTCTCTTCTCCTCCGCACGTCCAACAACAGCAACAGCGACAACAGCTGGACACGCAAGTAGGAGGCGATGGAGTGTGGAGTAACGTCGTAGGGAATGCTGGGCAGAGTTCGAGCGTGGTGTGTCCGGATGGGTCGACTCTACCTTTGCTCCGGCCGAGCTCTGTCGATGAACCTCCTTCGCCCGACGTAGACGACATCCAGATGTCCACTCCGATGTGGTACGAACCAGAGAAAGATAGTGAGTTCCTCCTCGGTCGTGTATTACCATCTACCCTTCGCGACGTACCTCCCGCTCCTCATCACCGCGTCGAATTCTGATGGTATTTGGGATTATAGGGATAATCATCACAAGTTTGGACGACGAAGAGTACGACGGAGATGACGAAGGCCAACAACAACAACGTACAGGAACTAACTCCATTGCACAGGAATCCGAGTTCATCATTTCACCTGCCTTCCTGAATGCGATAAACAAGAAACTCGCTCGAGCCGTGGACCCTCCCACACCAACGGACGCGTCCCCAAGCCAGGCCCTGGTTCTCTTCCGAGCCTTACCCACGATCGCACTTCCACCTGCAGAGGAAGATCTGGAGGACCCTTTTGACTACAAAGGGGGTTCACTACCAAAACCACCTCCACCCTCTCCTTCGGTGCCCTCGCCTTTCTTTGTTCAGGGTTCTGGAGAACCTTCGTTTGTATCCAATGACGACGACATGGAAATAGAGATGCTCTGATTCAAAAGTCTAAGTAAACCAACGAGCCGCCAGCCGCATTGATACGATCATGTACATGGTAGAGGGGACGTGACAGAAGAAACTGACTGTAGTAATCCGATAACACGACGGCCAAAAGAAGTGAGCCTAACCTGTGTGGGTTTACATAGTGGGAGAACCGTGTGTTCTGTGACAGGTAGATCCCGGAACCTCCGTCAAGCAGAAGGAACCGATCCACCCTGAGCACCGAACTGAAGCAAATCTTGATTCCGAGAGTCATCCTGGTAGATGATCTCCGAAAAGTTGATGTGCCGGGCCCTCGAGTGGGCGTGTGGATGTGGGACGTGGTGCATCCGGGCCGAATAATGCCGCCCTACAATTGTACCATCAGGGTTAGTGGGCGACACATCTTTTTGTTGAGGTTGGGGTCGTTGCTGCTGGGGATTCTGGGACTGCTGTTGTTGATAGGGTTGCCTATGTTGTGAGACGGAGTTCGGAGGGTTGACATGGAAGGGGGAAGAAGGATGGAGATGAGAAGCCGGAGCAGCCGAAAGTGGTGTTACAGGATGGGAGAGCGGGTAATCGAGCAGAACGGAATCTGCCGGGGAGGCGGAATGCATTTGTTGATCAAATGGCGTCGAAATATGTGGGTGGTGCCCCTGAAACGGGGTGTTCTGGGATGGGATAGATAAACGCAAAGCTTGTGCTTGTGCCTGAGCCTGAGCTTGCGCTTGCGCCTGGGCCTGAGCCTGAGCCTGCTGAGCCTGCACCTGGCTCTGGGTTTGGGCCGGAGGCATAGGGGGTTGGTGAGGGGGTACGACGTCAAACGATTGACCCACAAACGTTTCCTGTCCTTTCGAAGAAGTCGGAGTCGGGGTTACAGACGAGTCACCTTCTGGAACGGAAGATTCTTCTGTAATGACACTCGCTTTTTGGGCAGCGATCTCTTCCGCGGTCAAAAAGCGACCACCGGGGCCACGGGGCCGCCTCATCGCATGTTGGTGACGCGATTCATGAAGATAGGGCTTTGGAGGGGTCAATCGTTGGGCTACAAACGCGAGTGGAAAGAATATACACCTTCCTCTGCTTGGAGAGCCGATGAACCTCCTCTAGTCGGGCTCTTGCGACGCGGCGTTTTAGGATCCGGTAGTATTGCTTCGCATTGACATAGAGGGGTTCCTCATCGAGGGCGTTTTCTTGGGAAATCTGGTCGACGGACCTAGCGGCGAGGTCTGGAGAAGGAGCGGTTGACTGGGGGTTGTCGAGATGATGGTGGGTTGGTGGTTGGTGCTGTTGTTGATGGTCCTGTGGGTAGTAGTCGTAGGAAGACGACGAGGGGGGTTGTTCGCCAGCTGAGGGAGGGTCAGGGAGAGAGTTGGACAAGCGAGTGTGGTTGGCTGGCTTACTACTGTACGAATGATAAGCCGAGGTTAGAAATCCGTCCATCGTGCTTTCATTGGTTGAGGGAGTCAGTCCAATCCCATTGGCTGCATGTGACACCCCGTCACTCATCCTCCTCGTCACATTGTTGTCACGTAACACGTAACACGCCACCAGCCGTCACGTTCTGCTGCTTTTCAGACCAAGGTGACGATGGAACCCAAATTGTGAGTCTTTGAGCAGAAATCGTCCTCTGTGCACTCTAACGCGCGGCGTATCAGGAAAGCCCTCAAGGTTGCTGACCTCAAAGAGATTCTCAAGAAGGCTTCGGTCTCCCTGCCTCCGAAGCCGACCAAGGCGGATCTCATTGCGAAAATCCTCGCTGAACCCGCTGCTGTCAATGCGTACAACGCGTTGTATAATCCTACGGGGTTGGCTTCACAACACGACGCGCCGTCCAAGCCAAAATCCGCCGCGAAACCCGACGCGTCCCTTAAGCCACCCGCCAACCCCCCCGCTACACCCAACAAGCCCCAGGTACGGTGGACCATCATCCGCCGCTATGGCACGCTGAACCGGGAATCTTAGGAACAGGCACCCGCACAACGACCTGCGTCAACAATAACCTCTACGATGACACCTGTAGAAGCCACCACCGCGGAAGACCCTGAACTGGAGAAGCGCAAAGCTCGCGCCGCTCGGTTCGGAATCCCACTCGTAGAACCCAAGCAACTTCGGTCTACAGACAACACGGACAACAAATCCAAGAGACAACAACTTCCGGATGTATGCATTCGTCCGATCCAATCCTTGACGTTTCACTCATGATATACTGCAGGACGACGTGAAGCTGAAGGCAAGGGCTGAACGCTTTGGCGTTGACGCATCTGCTGAAAACAAAAAGCAACCTGCGAGGAAGCGAGGAGCACCAGAGGGACCTATTGACCCTGAAGAGCTAGAGCGAAGAAAGAAACGCGCTGAGCGTTTCGGTGTTCCCCTCGCGGTAAGTCTCAACGCTCCTCCCCCAAGCCTCCACGTCCTCTGACGCACAACCTCCTTTCCCTTCACAGGGCACCTCAAAATCTTGAGATCTGCTGTCGCTCCTTGTTCGTATCGTATTTGTCTGTAATGCTTCCGTGCTCTCGTTTCTGTGTATGCTAGACTCTCCGTTGATTCTCCATCCGCATGCTCCCATTGTTTGACTGGTGTTGAATTGTGGCAAGTACTTTTGACGGTCGGCCACCTGCACTTTCGACATCGACTCGACACATTTGCGCGAGGAGAATGAGTGGGGGTCACTTTCTTACTCAGCCTCTTTCTCGATCATTGAATCACCCTCGCTCCCGAAGCGCATACATAATCCATTCCCCGCCACTTCCTCTTCCACGCCCATCTACACCATGTCGGGGCAAATGGACGACACGAGCAACTTATTCACCTGCCTATCGTGCTCAATCGCTTTCTACTCTGCGGAAGATCAACGTACGTCTAACTTTTCCGCTACTGACCCGCTGCCTATCTAATCGTCTCATGCGCCGTTCGTGATTTATAGGGGAGCATTACCGCTCTGACCACCACAGATACAATATGAAGCGTCGGGTCGCTGGGCTTCCTCCCGTCTCTGTCCAAGTCTTCAATGAGAAAGTGGTGGAGAGGAAAGCTGAGACAGCGATCATGTCTTCCACAAAGGGATCCGTTTGCGAAGTTTGCAAGTAAGCACCACAATAAATGCAGTGGACGATTTTCCAGGGTTCCGATTCTTATTCTGTACGTGTCCACCATAGGAAGACGTACACGACGGAAAACGCCTACCGATCGCACATAAACTCTAAGAAACACAAAGAGACGGAGCTCAAGCTGACTCACCGTCGAGACTCTGAACCCGAAGCTCCTCAGACTGAAGAACCCGGCAAGGTAGCTGCGAGTATTCCGGAAAGCCCTCCGGCTCTGGCCGAACCTTCTCCACAACCAGCTCCAGAAGAGCAACAGCCAGAAGGAGAGGAGGAGACATCTAACCCCCAATCCATCGAGGATCGAATTGCCTCCCTTCGCTCCCGCATCTCCCCCTTACAGTGCCTCTTCTGCTCAGCACCCGCCTTCAAATCCATCGACGAGAATGTCTCACACATGGCTTCCGCCCACTCGTTCTTCATCCCAGATCTAGAGTACCTCACCGACCTCTCGGGTCTACTATCTTTCCTCGGCGAGCGTATCGCGGTGGATAACACCTGTATATTCTGCCTCAAGAAGAGCAGGGAGTTCCGAACCCTCGACGCGGCGAGGAAGCATATGCTCGATAAGGGTCATTGCAAGATCGCGTACGATACCGAGAGCGAGAAGCTCGCCGTATCGGATTTCTACGACTTCTCGAGCTCGTACCCTAGTTTACCTGGAGAGAAGAAGGGATCATCGAAGAGGAGGAGAGTGAAGGTCGTCATACCCGACGCAGGACTTGTGGAAGGCGATGGTTGGGAAGATGTAGACGACGATGGGGAGGATGGGGAGGTCGGCGACGTCGTTGAAGAAAATGGGACTGAACCAGAGGGTTCAGAAGACGAGGAGGGTGGGTCCGACGACGGGGGTGGCGGATCACAAATCACATATGGAGACACAGTCTACGAACTCGTCCTACCCTCCGGCGCGAGGATCGGACACCGCAGTCTCCGGCGGTACTACAAACAATCCTTCGCCAACCCCTTACCCGGTCGAGCGGAGGATCCAAACTCCGGGGTCGGCCTCGTCCGAAAACTCATCGGGGACAAGGAGAATTCCACTCTCGTTCCCGTCAAGGGTGGTTACGGTGCTTTTGGTAATGGTACCATGACCGTCAAGGCCAGGAACAGGGGAGAGGCCAAGGAGGCTGGACGACATATCCGCGAATTCCGTGACCAGAAACGTCGTGAACAGTTCAAGACCAAAGTCGGATTTGTCCACAACTACCAGAAACACTTCCGCGATCCACTCCTCCAGGTACGTGCACCCAGTAACCTCCCCCTCCTTTACTTCGTTGTTCACGTTCATCCAAGTAGTGACACCCATGCGGAAGAAGCTTTCGTTTACACATTACTGCTATATCTATCATGTTTTCCGTGAAGCTGATCACTAGTTTCCTCATCCTGCGAAGAAAAGGGGTAAAATGATGCCCAATGCCAATTACTGTGGGAATAAACAAGGGGTCGGGATCGGAGAAAGTGTAGATGATAGGTCGGAGAGGAATGCGGAAGTAGAAGGGAGTACGGTAGGGTATAAACAAGCAAGAAACTGCAATGCGACAAGTACGAGCGGGGTAATGGGAAGAGGGCCAGGAAAACAAATCGAATAGATGAATGAGATCGTGGGAGAGAAACAGATGGAGAGGATGATGAGAAGGGAGTGAGGTGAGATCAGTATAGATACGCTGCAGGCACGACACCCTCTTGGTTCGTCCGTGGGTCCCTGACAAGCCACCAACTACGGGCAAGTTAGCTATGCAGTCGAGCGAGACAGAAATACAACACGTACGCTTGGTCAGAATCATCCAAAACCTCTAGCTCCATACCTGCAGTGAGAGCGAGTTCTCCCTCCCCTGTGGCCTCGAACGAGTACCTGGCATGAGCCGGTCGTCCAACTTCACCACTCGACCCAAGCGCGTCCGATGGTGTCTCCGCGCGGACGTAGTTGCTCGCGTCCGGCCCAAACAAATCGGTGTTGTCGGGACCAGATCCCTGTCCAACAGGTTCTTCCTCCTTCTCAGGGTTGTATTGGCTGAACGGACTCGTAGCGCCAAGGATGGTCGTCCTTGTCGCAGCGTTCACGTGGGCAAGGAGGGAAGAGGGACGCTGATGTAATGAATCGTCATCTTCATCTGTATCGGGAGTCTTGATTTGTTCTTTGCGGGAGAACAGAGTCCAAAGGATCCCAAGCAGCACAAGGAGGAACACCACGCCGGCCGCAATAGCGATGGAGATTAGGATGACAATGCCCACGGCCAAGAAACCTGTAAATTTCTTAAGAACGCAGCTGCGAGTGGAAGGAGTGCGAACTCACGTCTGCGGGCGAAGCTGAAGGAAGTGAATGAGTGGATGAGCCCTGATACAGCACCTGGCGATCCGGAGGCTGAAGCGGAGACAATGTAAGGAACGAAGGATTGTCCATCAAACAGGACGGATGAGGCATTGCCGAAGGAGGAACTGGACAGGGCACCAGAGAGCAACAGCATCCTGTCGTTCTGGATCGGTCCATTGGACTGGTGAGCATCGAAAACGGGAACCATGGTCAACTGCGAAATGTTGGTGTTGCTTCCAAAGTCCGACTCTGGGACAAAGCATGAGTCTTCACCGCAAACATGTGTTCAGGTATAAACTCACGGAGCAGAGTCCAAGTCAACCCATTCCAGAAAGATAAGTACGACTTGGTTCCATCCGTAGACTTTCCAGCGACGAAGATGCTGCTCGAGTTTCCAGCGTTGACCTCAACAGCGGTGGCTGGTCCGGGAAGGTCGTCATCTTTACCCAACCTTGTCCAAGTGTTGTTCCCAAGCGAGAATAGAGCGACATTGCCAGAAGAGCTATCGGGGAGCGAGAAGGCTCCAGAGACAACGAGAGAGTCCTGGTTACCCCGGGGGAAAACAAGGTCAGTAGCTGAGGGAGGCCACATAACAGTTTGAACGAACCCCGACTAAGACGACTGTCGAAACCTGTCCGCCACCCAATCCATTCCCCAAAGTAGTCCATTGTTTCGAATTAATGTTCAACCCGCAAATGGCTCTGCAGGGGAACGACCCAGCACTCTCGAAAGCCCCAGCGACAATCAAAGTATCTGACTTTGCCTCCGACAGGCTGAGAGACCTGACAGCAACAGTACCGGTGGAGGTTACCAAAGGCTGTAGTCCTTCGTGGGCCCACCGGCCGCCCGCGAGGTCGTAAATGGCGAAGCCATTGACATCCGAGTCTCGAATCGTGAATTGTCCGCCGATATATAAGGTGTCACCATGAACGAGGAGAGAGCGGACAACTCCAAAAACAGCGGACCCGGGCAAAGCAGTGAGGACTCCAGTCTCGATGTTGTAAGCGGCAAGGCCAGAGGCACCGCCGAAAGCAGGCAAGGAGAAGTTTCCACCGAGGATGACTATCTGTTGTCCCGAGGAGCTGTTTGTCCAGAACGCCCCAGCGTGAACCGCGGGGGAGTTACTGGATTGCGGCGGAGTCTGAGTGGGGGTTGAAGATTGCTGCCTCTTGAATAAGTGTTCCAACGTGACAGATGGCATGAAACTCCTCCTCTGGGCCGTGGTCGCATTCCGCGTCGAAGGGGTGTTGCTAGTGGAATTAACGGGGTTCAACGTAGTGTTGAGGGTCGTGACCCCCGGGAGACCTCCATTTTCACCCGATGCGAGGAGTGCGAATCCGTTTGCACCATAACGAAGCGAGGAAGCGATGTGACCGGCAATGTATTGCACGTCTTGGGCATCCTCGCTGCGCGTTCCGTTGACAATGACGTCGAGGGACCCAACGAGATATCCGCCACTGCTCGCCCATCCACCGGCCTCTACAGCCCAGCTGGCGAGGCCAGGGACTCGAAGACCTTCGGTATCACCCCTCGCACTCCTGACCCTCGTGAAGTTGCCAACAACTTGGACTCGTCCATCAGTGTAACCCAATCCACTAACGGTTCCTTCAACACCTCCACCAAGAGCGGCCCACTGGTCTTGCGCGACGTCGTAAACGGCGACCCCAGACAGAGCACCATTTGTGGAGCCTGTGGTGGTGTCCGTGAAGTGACCACCGACAAATAATCGGTTCCCAACGAGGAGGAGCGCTGAAACGTTTCCATTCAAACCGTTATTGGATAACGCGTGGAGCGCACCACCTCCAAAGGCGACGATATTCGAGGCACCAGAGGCGGTTCCAGAAGTCAAGCTGAATCGTCCGGCGAGGAAGAGGGTGCCTGAGGGGTGCTGGACCACACCGTCAACAAATGCTCCGGACGAGAGCAAATTGGTGGACCCCCCGAGGGCATTGAACAGATCAAAACCAGTGATGTCCAAGGGAGTTTGAGTGGTGTTGGGTAGGATTCCGGCAGAGGTGCTTGGTAATGAGGTTACAGATAATGGCCATTCAAGGAAACCGAATCCGGTCCTCGATCCTGCGCCCCCAGACCCGTTGGGAGATGTTCCGTTTATATCTGGGGACCTCAGAAGGAGCTGGACTCGATCCGCCACAATCCTATATCGACCGTTGCTTCCAGGACCTTCAGGATTCGTTGCCAGAGACATCGTGACGGTGGCGACGAAAAGGGGGGAGGAAGGAACAACAACACCGCTATAGATGTTTGTCACACTGTCCTGTCCATTGCGTTGTGAAACGGTAGTGACCCAGGGATCTTGACCCCCTCCTGGGAAGACAGTGACTTCCACGGATGTACGAAGGGCACAGTCCTGGAATTCCTCGCAACCGGGGACCATGATGTTGATGTCGTATTGGCCTGAAGCGGAGACGTACGGCATCCAGGTGAATGTTGGACCATTTGCCTTGGAAGTTCCCACAGGAACCTCGGACACGAGGACGGTTTGAACAGTTCCGGCGATATTTGTATTGGCTCGTTGGGGGTTCCAGGTTCCGGAAAATGTTGAGTTGGAGGGGACAGGGGCATAACACGATTTGCTGTTCTGGGTACCGACGGCTGATGCGAAAGCCCCAGACGAGAGTAATTGAAGGATATGCAAACCGGGGCCACCCCCGCGCCACTGCGATAACTTCAACTGAAAACCGGTGATCGACCGGGGCTCCTGGAACAAGAAATCCTGATATAATATCGATGGATCCGTAAGCAGGGGGCAGTTTTCCGTGCAGGTCTGGTTCGCTCCAGATGATGGGTCAATATATCTCAAAGTCTGGACGGCGTTGTCAGGGATGGTTGTGAGGCTAGATGAATTTGTCAGAAGCGAAGCTCGATTGTAAACAAAGACCAATAAAAAAACTCACGTGAATGCTGTTGTCCCGCGACCGCCAAGAAAGGTGTTGCCTAAACGAAGCCCAGTCGCACTAAGGGAGCTGAAGGTTCGGACAGTGATAACAGCTGTGGTTCCATCCATGGCAAACCACGATTGTCCAGGACCATCATTTCCGGTGGGACAAAGGGTGTTGCGAATGTCCCGGAAGTTGGGGTCAGACGACGAAGAGGCGGGATCGACATCGACATTCTCGAGGGGAACAGGAACGAGGGACGAGGAGAACGGAGAAGCACCAGAAGAGAATGGAACGTTGGGGTTATTTGTGCCATTGATATTGCCTCCTTGGAAGCTTGTAACGAATGATCCAGCAAACAATAGACTGGACTCGGACGAATTTGAGGATATCGAGAGTACCCGACCGTTGTTGTTCGTTGACAGCCCACCAAACGGGGGAGCGGACCAGGAGGAGGAGGAGGGGTTCCAGACGGCGACCAATGATGACGGTGACGAGAACTCTCCTCCGACCCAAACCCGGTTGTTATTGGTGTCACAATATACCGAATGAATGGTACTATTAGGTCCGCCAGAACCCAAGGCAGATATCTTGCCAGAGGAGGGGATATACGACGCGATGTGTTGGACAGGAGAACCTCCAAACGACGAAAACTGACCAGCGAGGTAGAAGACGTCCTTCAGTGCGCATCCGTCGTAGATTGACCCTCCGGGGTTTGTCGAGCCTATGCGCGATATCGAGCCGTCGGAGGAGCGGGAGAGAAGGGAGGAAGAGGAAGGATCGAGGGATAGCGACAATGTCTCGTTGAACCAGTCGAAACCTGCGAAGTCGCCGAAGAGGCCGACCTTTCCCATCCGGTCGAAGTCCACTCTTGGAAGTGCGCACTGGACGACATCGAGGGTGGAGAGGGCGACGAGAGTTGCCAGAGAAAATACGGTGTTGTGTTTCATGGCCGGGCACTCTGTAGTCCTGGCGACTACCAACCTGTGAAAGAAAAATTGCAGCAAAAATGGTCAAAATTTGAAACACCAAATAACTAGCAGGGTCGGGGCAGCTTACGGGCCAAGGCTCGGCGGGGGGACAGAACGAGCAGGAAGGGAGGGAGGAGGGTGGGGGAAACTTGAAGCAACGCGACGGGAAACGAACGGCAGCTGACTAAGCAGCCTATGCCCATATTTGGTGATTCGCAGGATGTATGCTGCAACTCTATTCGAAAAAGGCGTAAAATATTCAAACTTATCCCTGCTTTACTACCAAATCGCTCAAATCTACCCCAGAACCAACTGGCTGTCTATGCGGGAGGGCCTGATCAATTTGTCTATCAAGGTCCAACAGAATGCGGATCAGGACCGGGCCAGGAGGACTGAGCGACAAGTGTACGCACTGAGGATAGCGGTACCGGTGCACCGGTGGTTTCTGTGCAGACCAGAGGATCTGACTTTCATCGGCTTGTTGCTGCTCGAGGACTGCGTGCTTGACGTTGACCTTTTCCCAAACTTCGGAAGGAGTGGCGTTGCTCGAGATGGATCGAGTGATGATGTTGTCATCGGACGAGGAGGGGGCGTATTTATAAAACGCAGCAACAACACCAGCAAGGGCGAGGACCTTGAGTACGGTTGAGGTGGCGAAGCCTGCAGTCGCCGAGAGGTGAGCACAAAAGCGGAATATCTCTAGTACAGCCCAGACCTTCTTTGGGGTATTCGGTCGCATCCTCAGCGTGATGGTCATGGTGTTCATGGCCATGCTCAGTGGAGGCGTACCTCAGACCTGTCAGCGGTCGGGTAGTGTTCGAAGCCAGTCGTCGGCCAGGCCCAAGGACGGCCCTTTGAAGATTGCCGGAACGCATCGCGGAGGGTCGGAGAGAGTGATGTGTGACCTCCCGTGACCGCCCTGGATTTTGCCTGGTCAACAAGAGGATCGACATCCAACTGTTTCTGGCTCATATCTCACCTCATCTCTCCGCCCTTCCGAGCACTCTCGATGGCTTTAGACAAATATTATCCAAAGACTCCTACCGAGAACAGGCTGGCAGCTGTCTACAACCTATCGACGATTACAAGCTTCTCTTCGGACTCTTCTTGCTCAAACCACGCCAGCGACCGCTCTACTGGATCTCGTGACCCTTGTGACAAAATACCACCCCAGGACGTCATCGATACCCTGAATCATCTGGAACAAGTCGAACAAGAGGTATCTCATGAGGTCGCCCGCGTCCAGCGCAAGATCAAGGAAGCGAGGGCGATGGTGGAAGCATATCGGAGAGAAAAGCGAGCAAGAGCGAAGGAGGATGCTACGTTGGTTGCGGAGGAGGAG
>Ga0307517_10002858_pt1 | contig 27384 bp, 40 predicted proteins | sample 23_EM_MG_FD_194515 | JGI IMG/M metagenome (GOLD analysis project Ga0307517, IMG submission 194515) | Populus trichocarpa ectomycorrhiza microbial communities from riparian zone in the Pacific Northwest, United States - 23_EM | ecosystem: Host-associated > Plants > Roots > Unclassified | place... | reverse complement strand
CCTGATCTTTGCACCAATTCCTGGCAAATTCTGCAGCTTTCCCTGGTTTGGAGGTAAATTTGATGGTTGGACATCCTTTCAACTCCACATAAGTACTCAATTTAATCAGAAGTAGCTTAAATATATTTTTTGATATATTTTTTGAAGGCTCTTTGGTGAATGAATAATTACAGTAAAAGATTTAGTCCGGCATCATTCCGATTGGACAGGTCGTGTGAGCCCCACGATTTTGGTAGAGCCCTTTCTCGGCAGTGGCACTCATTCCCCAACATTCAGCAACTGAAATGCCCTCCAAGGTGAAAGCAAAGGATGCGCTCTCCTACGATGCAGCAATGGTGTTTTGGCGAGTCATCACCCAGATTTTCTTTCGAGAAGTGCGACCTCGAGGCGCATTCCACATTCCTCGAGAGGGTCCTGTGATATTTGTAGGCGCTCCCCACAACAATCAGGCATGTACAGAACTTCGTTCCATTCGGCTTCTTATAATGTTCTCGACGCTAGATGGTTGATCCACTTCTATTAAGCCTTGAAGTGTACCGCGAAACTCACCGTCATGTTTCCTTCTTAACCGCAGCTGCGAGTATGAGGAGGAGATGGGTGGGTTTTTTTGCTCGTAAAAATGGGAGCAGTGCGTCTAGTGGACCTCAATTTCTACTTGCATCTCAAAATAATATCTAGTTCCCGTCGAGCGTGCCGCCGACTCTGCGAAACCTGGTATTGGACTTGTTAGGATTTCTGACGAAGATCCATGCGTCGTCCTTGGCGATGGAACGAAATTCTTGACTGAGTTTCAGCCAAGGATGCAAATGATGTTGCCCAAGTCCGTGAGCTCACTGGCAGCGGAAGTTGTTGAGGTCATTTCCGACACGAAGTTGCGGATAAAGAAAGAGTTTGGTGGTGACAAAGGGACCACTCAGATCAGAGATAAACTTTCAGAGCTCAAAGCAGATGGTATAAATGGTTTTGAATACAAGAAGCTGCCATATATCGACCAGCAAGAAACTTATTGCCATGTCTATGATTGTTTGAAAGATGGTGGGAGTATAGGTATATTCCCAGAAGGTGTTGTCCCCCGTTTTCTTCAATCTCAATGTCGTTCCTTATAACTTATTAGGCGGAAGTCATGACCGTACCGATTTCCTCCCGCTTAAAGCAGGAGTATCAATTATGGCTCTCGGAGCCATGGCCAATGACCCCAAATGTCGGGTTAAGATTGTCCCAGTCGGGCTTTCGTATTTCCATGCCCACCGCTTTCGCTCCCGTGCTGTAGTGGAATTCGGCCAGGCTCTTGATGTACCCCCCGAGTTGGTCGAGAAGTTTAAACAAGGTGGTGCCCAGAAAAAGGAAGCTGTCTCGAAATTTCTGGACCTTATTTACAATGGTTTGAAGACGGTTACTGTGCGCGCACCTGACTATGACACCCTAATGGCAAGTATCTACTATTTTCAGCGATCGGACGAATCTGAGTGAGTCTTTAGCTCATCCAAGCTGTGCGAAGACTGTACAAGACACCAGGATTGCACTTGACTCTGGGACAAGTCGTTGAAATAAACAGGCGCTTATTGGAAGGGTATGTTCATTTCAAGGACGAACCAAGGGTACAGAAGTTAAGACAGGACGTTTTGAAATATAACCGCCTTGTTCGGGATTTGGGTCTTCGGGACCATCAGGTATCTGTTCTTGTGTCTTTTTTTGTTGTGGTCATTGACAGTATTATTAGGTACCTCGTGCGCAAAAAGCAAGTTGGAAAACTCTCGGACTCCTGACATATCGCGTCATTCTCCTTCTCATTTGGACGATCCTTGCATTACCTGGCACTATATTGAATGCCCCTATCCTTATCGCTGTCTCGGTGATATCCAGAAAAAAGATGAAAGGTAATGCTTAGTATTCCTTCACTTTGTTGGTGATTTCACATAATCTCCAGAGGCCTTGGCGGCGTCCGTTGTCAAAATTGCTGGTCGTGATGTTCTGGCGACTTGGAAAATCCTTATTGCCATGGGTGCTGTGCCTGTGTTATATTCTGTCTATGCGATTCTTGCCACCCTCATTGCGGTGCGAGCTCATGCTCCCCTGAAATGGACGATATTAACTCCATTCCTCGTTTCGTTTTCTTTGCCATTCATGAGTTATGCAGCCCTCAAATTTGGGGAAGCTGGAATGGATGTCTTGAAGTACGTCATTTACTGAAATTGTTCGTTCTTGTCTCAATATTCACAATGTCAAGGTCACTGCCTCCCCTCGTTCTTGCTCTCGCCCCAGGCCAGCAGCGGTCTCTTGACAAACTGAAGGCGATGAGGATTCACCTTGCGGGTGAAGTGGCCAATCTCATCAATGACTTTGGACCAAAAGTATATGAGAATTTCGACGAGGTACCTCCAGTCACGACCTCCCCTAGTGCTTGTTCTGATGCCCCCTATAGACTCGTATTGTAGTTCCTTCTGCTGCTGCGCCGCCCTCTAGTGGTCCTACAGGTTTATGGCGGCGTACGAGCAGTACTGGTGCTGTCGATGCTCAGGGATTGGGATTAACACATCCTATGACATGGCTTGACGAACGCCTTTTCGGTTGGAGTCGGAGTGCCAAACGAGGGACAAGCGCTTGGGGAGGTAATAGTGAGCATCCGAGCCGCTCGGTCACACCTAGTCTCTCCGACGACGAAGAAACTGGCGACTACGATGATGTGATAGGATTACTCTCACCACCAGAAGAACAGTCAAGCAACACAGGAAATCCCCGCAGTCGTCAAAGCTCATATGCTGATCTTCAACGGTTGCGAATGGCACCTCTCGGCCAAATTCAGACTCAAACACCTCCTCTGGATATGTCTACTGCTGATAACAGCTCCCCTACGCAACTTCACCACCGGGTTCGAAACCGGAAACCGAGTTTATCTCACGGCGTGACAGTTTCTCGCATTTCTGCTGAGGATCCCGACGAAGAATTTCCCGAAGCAACACAAAGGCTGAATGAAGAAAAAACCAAATAAACTACCCCTCTAACAAGGGTATTATGACATGTTTTCACGTTGGCGCCTCATGTAAATCTGTAGTGATGCCAAAACTTGTGTTCCTATTTGTCTAAGACAATTCCCTTTGTCAAAACCTCTACTCCAGTCTCAGTAATCCTGCTCACAGCAGTCAACAATAATTTCACATGAGATCTCTGGATGGACTTACAAGATGGTGTCCTCGAACTGAGCACTACGTTTGCCGTCTGTTGTCGTTGCAGTCCATTGATCAGGCCAATGCACATCACCCCAATTTGAACCTAGGTTTAACATCTAAAGTCGCGAATTCAAAATCGAAATTCACATTTGAGTACATGCCCTTACAGGTTCAATGCTGAAGGTCTATCAAACGTTGTAAAATTTGCGGTGTTTTCTTGGTGAAAATCGAAGAGCTCACCATTCCGGCCTTCATAGTTCCCACTGCCTTGTTTTTAGCGTAATGGGGTATGTTTGGTGAGCAATGAAATAAATCGTTCACTCCATGACCCGTATACGTCCGAACGACCGCACACCCGTTTGCGCGAGCAATTGGTTCTCTTCAAGGGATTATGGATCGGTGGGTATTATAAGAGAGCGGGGGTTACGCACATTGTTTTGCCTACATCCCGGAATAATGTACCAGGCTTGCAAATTTTGATGGCCTCATCCAACGCTTGACGTGTGGTACGGATTAACTGCTCAGAGCCATCGTCGATTTTTCCAACTGGGTAGGTTTCATTGAGATCTCCGTGAAAACCTGATGGATGGATGTGAGGCGTTGGATAGAAGAATGGAGATGGTGGGCTGACCCTCGTAGTACAGTGTTACGTCGATGTTGATGATATCGCCCTCCTTTAATTTTCGTTGGTCAGGAATACCGTGACATATAGCTTCGTTCACAGAGCTATATGAAGAAGAAAATAGGTATTCACAGATTTGGCAAATATCAATACTGGCACTACTTACGTGCAAACCGATTTTGGAAAGCCGCGATAATTCAACGGTGACGGATAAGCGTTTCTTTCTATGATGGCATTGTGTACAATCTCGTCGATTGCATCCGTGGTGACACCTGGTTTGACGTGAGAGGCAGCTATATCTAGAACTTCCCTTGCGAGCTAGCGAGGGTTAAGAAGCTTGATTAGACCCAAATTTCGATACTTACACGACAGACAGTTCGCATCTTTTCTTGTTCTTCCAGGCTCAGGATTCGGGGCGGCTGGCCTACTTGTAGCATCTCAGATTTCGGCATTCCTTTGGAAAAAACATGTCAAGCCTCATGTTTCATTGACAGAAGTGTGACCGATCTTACCATCTTCAGCGTAGTCAGGCCGTGGTATGTGGTCTGGAACTACGCGTTTAGGCGATAAAGGATACTGCGGCCTTAGAGAGCCAGTGAATTGGAAGCTGGGGAATGGGTTATAGGTGCCATCTACAAAGGAAGAAACCCGTTGCTTTGGGACTCCACAGTGAGCGCCAGGATGTACTGACCTATATTCTTTCCCTCGGCACTGTTTGTGGCGATAGTGTGAATGAATTTGTGACTTTTCTGGAGGCATGGTCGGTTAATGCAAAGTGCCGAGAATTATGATGATCGTGAAACTAACCCCTGCGAAAAACTATTAATTATCTAGTCGTGTAGGTTGGGAAGACCTACATCCTGCCTTGAAGCAATCCTGGGAGCAATAAAATGAACCACGGATGCCTAACCTATTTCATACCAAGATCTCAAGACTCATTCAGTTGCTGAGAACTTGTGACGTACTTGGCACATGTTGGACATTCCAGGCGGGATACTGGGTTTCCGTTGGGACAAACTTCGCTCTGGCAAAGTGTGGTAGACATGGTAGAAGTATAATGCTGTCACATGTTCACAAAGTTATTCTTAGTCTCCTTGATAACGTCGATGACAAATCGATCAACTTGAAGTTGATGATAAATGATCAACATATGATGAATTTACAAATGCCATCGCATTTCTTGCGATGCAAAAGGGTGGCATGAAAAGCATATTATATACACAAGTAGAAGAAAACCATCTAATGAAAAGACGCTAGTAGGAAGCGGTCTTGAGACTGTACATATTACAAAGCGGAGAAAGTTCTTGCAAATGATCAAAAAATAGGAATAAGAATAATGCAAAAAAGCCTGGGAGAAGTGATAAGTAAAAAAAATGCATCAGGGGTAGTATTCTATGCGTTGAGAGAAATTGCAGAATCGAAAGCGATGTGGCAAAGCAAAGGAATTAAGACAATGGGGAAGGGGGAGAAGACTGGCACGGGCCAATTATTTCGAGGTGGTAGGCTTTTGATGTATCGCTGCAGGCCCTTCGTAAAGCCCTGAGATGGGAAGGATCGAAAATGTCGGCGAGAAGGGCTTCATTAGCGCTGAACCATGTGACAGGAGGCAAACCGCGTGTGGTGCGGTAGACGCCATCGTCGAGTTGCTCTTCTAGGACAACGGTGACCAAACCAGTGAGAAGACACTGGATCAGGTAGAGGATGTCGTTGATGGGGGGACAAATTTTTCTGACGGATTCGAAGATATCGGAGTGGAAGACCATCTGCCATTGGACACGGCGTTCTGGAGTGAAAAAGGAGGTAGCATGTACGGGGAGCTGCAACCTGAGTTTTGGACCAGCAGGGAGGTTGACGGACGACTTGCGTATTGAGGGGGTCTCGAGGGTGAAGAGGATGCGATGGTCGTCTGAGACCTGGGTCCAATTATACTCGTGAATGAGCATGCTCTTGAGGCAGTTGAGCCATTTGTGAGCTTTTGCGTAGGTTGCGCCGAGGGCGTCTGCGGTTGTCAAAGGTATGCGTGTGCGGTGTGCCCAGGCATCCATATTGGCGACGTCGCTGGAAAAGACGACCTGGGTGGACTGGGGAGGCATGGGGCACTGGGGCGATGAGGCGAAGAGACAAAAGGACGCACGAAAGAAATACAAGACGAGGGGCTGGCCGCATCAGAACGATCGTCGGGCGAAAATACACGTGTATTCGTGCCGACAGCGCAGGGACCCCAAATACCCGCAAACCACACCACCATGTTCGACATCCACGCCGCCTTCCAGCGCATACAATCCAACGAAGAGGTCCGTCTGCTCCCCGTTTCTCTTCTCCAGCTCACCATTCTGCAGATCTCGCCCCCTCTCGCCGCCGTGCTCGCATTCACGGAGCTCATCGAGAAGTCAGATGGTGCGTCTCCTGCCATCCCGTGCACCCTCCCTCATCGCTCACAGCGGGCACCATGTTTGAGCTCGTCAAGGCCCTCAACGACGGTGCCCAGGTTCTGAGGAGCCACTCCGCCAATCCGATCAGCCTCAATGCTGGCTGCGAGCTCTTCATCACCTTCGTCACCCTCTTCCCCCATGACTCCGATGTGCGCTTCTTTCACTCTCCCTGTCCGACTGACCATCCATCCCCCCAGAATTTCACTGATCTGAAGAGGGTGCTCATTCGTCAGGGACAGAGCTACGCCACCGAGGCACTCACTTATCGCCAAAAGATCGCAGAACTCGCCGTGGGTTTTATCAAGGACGGCTCAGTGGTACGTCTGAGTGCGCCATACCCTCGCCGCCTCCATAATCAATTCCTCCATCAACAGATTTTAACTCATTCATACTCAAGAGTTGTTATGCAGACCCTCCTGCATGCACACAAACAAAAAAGGATTTCAGGTATTCCCTTCCCCTCTACCTGTCACGCGGACTGTAACCCCTCGATAAGTCTTTGTCACAGAAGCACGCCCTCGCGGTCTGGGGTATATGCCAAGTCTTCTTGTGGGACGTCCCTAATCTGATCCTCTAGAATCAAAACGGCAGAAGCCCTCACCGCCGCTGGTGTCCCCAGTACCGTGATATTGGATTCGGCAGTCGCCTACGTCATGGATAAGGTCGATTTCGTTCTCGTTGGCTCAGAGGCAGTCGTAGAAAGTGGCGGTCTGGTAAACGCAGTTGGCAGTAATCAAATCGCCATCATCGCAAGAGCAGCCAATAAACCTTTCTATGCCCTAGCAGAAAGGTATTTTTAGGCTTTGCGTTTTACCGATCGGCTACGGACTGACACGATTCCCAAGTTATAAATTCCACCGCCTTTTCCCGTTATCACAATATGACCTTCCAAGTCATAATTCACAAATTCTTTCTTTCCCTCCCGGCAGTGACTCGTCAAAAATAACACAAGAACAAATCTCCCAAAACAACCCTCATGTCGACTACACAAGGTCAATAACATCTATCTCTCGATTTCACTTGACATAAATCTGAACATGCTTTAGACCCGATCTGATCACCCTTGTCTTCTCGGACGTGGGGAGTTTAACACCTGAAGGCGTCAGTCAATATCTGGTCGGTATGTTTGCAGGTTGATGATAATCTGTACTACCTCTACTGTTGAATGGATGCCACGATCAAACCGCGGAGCGTCATGAATGATGAGAACGATATAGGCAGATCCTACAAGCATCCAAGCTAGACTGCTATTTGCAAACTTCCAAGTTTTACCGATCGTGTATGACAGCAGCTGTTTGGAGGTTGCCACGTGTCCTTGAAGGGAGGAACGAGTTCTCGTTCATCCAGCATTTGATAATTGTCTATTCATAACCCTGATCTACTGTAGATCTGATCATCGAGACCAAACGGAATCTTCGGGGTAAAGAACTGCCGTGTTTGGAACTGGGGAATTTGTGGCACACGACCTGAAATGACTTAGGGTTTCTGAAAATCAAATTCCGTTTCGCGAACGCACAATGTTTCACATTCTTATGGGAATGTGACTACTCCCAGAAATTCTGGTATACCGTGACGGAACTTGTTTCCAAAGACTTGAAGCAGGTAATCTAGTCATACGTATACATAGCTTATTCGTCCAAACTACCTTGTGTTTTTCATAGATTGCCACCACGATCGGACCTCCTGACCCATTCGGACCAAAGGATGCTTCTCGAATACCTGAAAGACCTATAAGAGGAGAGGAATTTGTGGTCGTACGACCGTTTTCCTAGAGCATTCCTGGTGCCCTTTCTCCCTTTTCTCTGCGTCCAACATTCATTATGTGCAGGTTGCGACAGTCAGTAAACCTTTCCACTGCCTATGATGTCTAATCAGGTCTTATCGTGCAGAATTCAAGACGTCTACGAATGCAACCACGTTTTCCGTCATGTGGGTTTGAATTTCCATGCCATTTAGTTGAAGCTAATCTATAAACATACAAGCCTGATAAGACGGTAACTATTTCACACAAAGGACATACAAAATTGCTAACATTTCACATAGATTCATTGCCCGGGACCACATTGCAAGATTAGTCCAAACCACCCCGACAAGTGTCTGAATTGTTCTACGACGTGTTGGCAGTAGTAGGTGGTCGATTTCTGATCTCGGTGATGATGTCGCATGACTCCTTCTCCTTAGCCGTCTCTTCCCCGAACAGATAGGTTAGTTAAAAAGTCATTTTGCAGTCCTAGACGCTAAAGTTTTTCTTTTCTTTTAGAACGCCAATATAACAACCTCTGTCCAAATTGCCAGAACCTACCTGGTCCTGAAGAAGGAGTACTAGTAGTCGAAGCCAAGAAGTCAGATGAGCCGGAGCCGGCTAACAGGGTTGATCCCCGATATTCTATGGAAATGGAGGTTGGGAGATCGGAAGGAATTGAACCCATAATAATCGAGTCGGGTCCATCCACCGAAAGGTTTGCAAGGAATTTTAGCGGTTACTCAGGAGTCCGAAAAGTATGAAACACATTGTAATGGGATCTGGGTTTTGTAGAATATAGGCTACTGCGGGCAAAAGACTCAGCCAAGAAAGAGGAGAGAATGTACTATTCCGTGATTCGATCTGAGATCTGTTTGGTCATATGCTTTTGTGAGCAGATGGTGCAAAATCCATTATACCCGATTTGTGAGTTGTGGAGTGACTTTGCTCTCGATAATACGGTCAGCATCATATCGCGGCCAAATGATTCGAATTAAACGTCATCAGCTCGGAGGTGTTGTTTTCACACTCTCTCGGAAAGCATCCACGACGAATCGCTGCGATTGTGTATATTTAGTGCCAAGCATAAAGACGGTTAAGGAGGGACTGCCTATTTGCTGGACCCGGCCTAAGGCCTAAACGTTTACATAAACGCCTAATGTCTTGACCATTCCCTTGAGCGTCTCCTTGAGACGAAACCAAGCTGGAGATCGGGAGAAAGGATAGGGGTCATTTCGTACTTTCGCACCCTCTAGATCTGTCCCGAAAGCTCATTGCTATGCTTGAAAAATTAGTCCTCATCATCGCTCTTAATGTGCTCAGTGCATTATGTTATATACCCGCGGTGCCCAGTAATGACACCGAGAAAATAACAGCAGGTCTGACCACCAACGTCTCCGAGGCTACGCTCAGTTTACACTGGTTCTCCATGGGGTTCATCACCTCTACTAGCTTTTTCATACAATTATCTTACGCATATTTACAGATCTTACACAGACAAGGTGTTGTTCCAGTTGGCGGGTAACGGGAGTACTGGCACGAGCAGGGTGACTACCTTTCCCCTCTGGTTGAGAAGAGCCAGGCGCCCTTTTTTAAATCACCTTTGTAGGGTGCCTTGGTCCATTTTTCTGAAGAGGATGTTGGCAGCTCGACTGCGCCCAGTGCGTGTCAACGCTTGACTGGTTTATTTGCTTACTCTCTGCTCAGCATTGACACCATGGATTGCACTCGTGTCTTGTGATAGGAATGCAACCAATATGGTGCTTACAGAAGACATTTTCTCCATGGCCAGAGACAAAGGGGCCGTCGCTGCAGTAACTATTTAACCTTGATGATCTCGAGCGTAGCTCATGTTCCCCAAGGTATTATACTCTCTCAAATCAGTGGGATGTATCATGAATCAGGAGTACATCAATCCTTCGAACTTCGACCTGGTGTTTGATATTTTCTCAACACGGAGCCTGACGAGTGCCAAACTCATCGAGTATCAATTTGGGCACACTGCAACACAGAACGACAGCATCTACTCTTATGACTCGAAACGGCTGAATGACTCCCAAACTGTCATTGAACAATCCATTAGGACGGGCGAGGCGGTTTCTGCAAGTTACCTTTATGCCGTGCTAGTAAGAGCGTACAATAGTACTACAAAAGGCAACTTGCAGGACCCGTCAAGCGGCTCAACTAGCTCGTCTTCTAGGTCGAGGGTGCTTGCTATGTAAGTAATCATTGGGGTTCGTGCGCTCATTCTGACCCCATTCCGATAAAGGGTTGTACTGTATTCCATCACTGGATGTGTCTCTGTTTTTGCCAGCGTGTAATATACAAGTGAATAGTAAATTGCGAGCTACATAATCGTCTTACATAATCCAACACTTTGAACAGCACCACCTCTGAAATGACACTTTCATAAATATGTCTGAATCTCAATGGCTTTTCTCCGTCGATGCTCTGGACTTCACTCCGTCGACCTGCTCCCGTGAAAGGGAATTCTATGATAGAGCAAGAGGGGTGGAATTTCTCTTTCGTTTGGGTGCTAATTTAGCACTGTTGGTGCTTTCAACCCTCCTAAATCTGGAAGACTTAACCCTATCCCCTAGGCCCACTTCCGCCATGTGTACTGCGGCAACTTGGTTTCACAGGTTCTTCATGCGTTGCTCTATGCAGGATTTCCATCGGCAGGTATACCTACCACCTCCCTCTTTCGGACTGTTGCTAACGGTCGTGGTTAGCACGTTGCTGCTTCTTGTATCTTCTTGGCGACGAAAACTGAAGAGTGCGGCCGAAAGTTACAAGATGTTGCAAGAGTGTCTCATGCCAAAGCTGAGAATCGGGACGCTAAAACGATTCCTGGGGAAAGTCAGGTAATATAGGTTTACGAACCTTGTCAACGTTCCAATTTCATGCATTTGAAAGGATCTCGAGATATGGCAGTCCGCCATCTTAATAACGGAGGAATTGCTACTGGAGACCCTTTGTTTTGACTTTATAGTCGACAGCCCACATGCGGAGCTGTTGGAGTTGTTTGAATCACTCGAAACAGAAATAGAGGTTCAGGAATACGCTTGGAGTCTAGCACATGACTCGTAGGTGATCAAGATTACTTATTAAATCCTAAATGTTTCGATTCACCCAGGTACCGGACACCCCTTTGCATTTTGTACGGACCGAAATTGATTGCTATAGCTTGTGTCGTCCTTGCTCAGCGCGTTTTTGACGGCCCTACTTCGACATCCCTTGATGCCCGTATATCCGCCTCTTCGCCCTCTAAGTCTTTATTGACACCACCTTCGAATCAGTCGCCTTCTCCTGATGCCTCGAGAGCTGTCGTCGTTCACTATAATTTGCAGGATTCCGAGGTCGAGCAAGTTGCAGGTAGTTGAACTAGAAACATTTTAAACTTCCACTCACCCACATTTTAACAGAGGCCCTTAGCATATTGCTCGAATTCTATTTGGCACAAGATCCCGATCAATACCCTTATATTTCTACTATTACTGCGGTGAGCAGCTGCGTTCTACATTTTCGGCCGCTGAAGCCAACGGAACTAGGTACAACCTCCGACATGCAGACAAAAACGAAAGACACTTTTTCTACCCGTCGCACAGTTACAACCGACTCAAGGTGTGGAATCACAACCTAGTCTTCAAGAGGTACCCGGGAGAACACCAAGCTCCTCTCATGGCGGCTACACGCCAATCACGCAAACTTCGGAAGAGAAAAATGAAGTTAAATTATCGCGGCAGTGACCCATCTCAGGACATAATAAGCTTGTCCCGGTCCGTGATATAACTGCTTGCAGATTCAGGCTGGAATCATCCATTCACCACACAGCCCGTCTTCCTCGGCCTGCAATTCGAACTCGGGTAGAATATGATTAACTAAGTCATCCTCGTCGAGCATTCTGTGCTGCGCGTTTCGGCAGGTAGAGAGCCATGCTTGAATATCACCCCTGGTGGCGCTTGATTGTGATCGTTCTGGTATCGCCCAGAATGAGGCCAGACTGCCTTCTCCTTGCAGTTCGGATTTCAAGTCTACATGGGCAGAGGGTTCTGGGGCTACGAGTTTGTACATCAATAAAGTCATGTCAATTCATAAAAAATCAACAACCAACATTCATCTCGTCCTAACCAAAATGATTCAGACAATGGATGCCTATGTGTGTGGGCAACAGGTTGCATATCAAAATCCAATTCCGCAAAAACGGACTCATCAACCTACACGAGAGAAGAACAGACTAGCGTGAGTAAACAGCTTAATCTGCACATAGAGCGAGGACAGCTTTATGGCCAAAGGAAAGGACGTCGTATGCCGTGCAAGGAGTCTCACAAGGATGGACTTCTTCATCACCCACCTGCGGCAAACGAAATGTACCTGGTAATCTCATAGCCGAACTGAGCCAGAAGATAACATGCTCGAGGATGGTCGGTTGCTTTTGGTTGTATTGCATGACGGGGGAAACAAAAGCTACGCGCATGCCTTGCAGAAAAAGAGTTAATCAGGGTAAGAAAATTTATCTCGTCTGCAGACCTTTTGAGAAAGCGCCAAACACCCAATGTGTGTAAGTCGTCAGAATGAACCAGTTGGATTGGATAACTTGACAAGTGTCCCATATCTAGGATGCAAGCTGAGAAACAATGTATTTATCTTAGTAACACTCATTCGAACCTTGGCCCATAGACGATACTTGCTCGGGAATGACCCAGCAAATGAGTTAAATAGTGGGAACTAAACCAGCCAATAAGTCAGAGTTCTTCGTATCTTAGAAAGATTCTCACCGCTTTACAAGAAATGAACTCCTCTAGATCTGAGGCAGTGAGCACGAATGGGGGTTGGTATGCTACCAGGACGGAACTAGATTCCCAGCTTGGTTCATGAAGCTTGAGCTTGACACCTTGTTGGCTCCATACGAAATATTGGAAGATGTGTCTATCATTCGCTTTGTTGTTTCCAGGTTGAAACCCATATGACTCTGAACCTGTCGTAGGACAAGAAACATGCAGAATTCGGGTGGCTGTTACAAGCAGCAGATTGAGCCAGGGTACCATACTAAAAAGAATCCTTGAGTGCGGTGATCCACTGGCGAAAATATTAAGAACCCACTTCTCAATTTCTATTGGAGCATGCGAGTACATTTGTGGGAGGGCTGAGGCAAGTTTATAGCGTGAATCGAAGTTTCCCTCTGGACTGATTGGCGCATTCGGTAGTTTGGTATTTGTCCCTGAGAAATATTTCTCTCGTATCCAATCGTCTGATTACAATAGGAAGTACTCACATTTGAGAGGGGATATCACTTCGAGACTCAAATGACGTATATTCTCCAAATACCTCCACTTCTCGTGGCGAGATTCCAGGGTGTTCTCGTGGCTCTTGTTCACATCTGTGGCGAGCCTACGGTGTCTCTGTCTGGGGGTGAAGGGCCAGTCTATCTCGCTTAACGAATCAGGTCTCGGTAGCTCGAAATTGCGGACATATGTTCGGATGTTCTTGAGGCCATGTCCCTCGAAATCATATGCCGATCGTCCCATAGAAAAAGATACGCGAAATGATTTAGGTTATGTCCTGCTGCCTGCGTATAAAGTATTGGGGATGGGAGGCAGAGTTGAGCCCTTTAAGAACCATCTTGGCTTAAATCTGGAGTACAAGAACAAGAACAAGGGATTGTCAACTGTTGCGATGAGGGTTTGGGGTCAGCTCAAAATCTTGTTGTTAATTCGGCCCGGTTGATAGGAGAGCCTTCTCGCGTTCATGTCATCTATAAGTTCGAGATCCGGATAATTATAGAGAAGGGTGGACTCGTGGATCTGAAATTAAATATATATATGGTGTTCGTTTACTGTACTTATTATTATTCGTAAAAACCATCGAGCCAGCCGGTTTTTGTGACCATAGGAGAATGACATAGAGTAAAATAACCAACTAAATACTGGGTGTTCCAGCAACATCACCGAATAACGCCTGCAAACCCCCTACTTTTTTTCATAAAATGGGCCCCATATAACGCTGCGCTTCCAGATTTTACATCGTTTAAATCCGTTTCTACTCCGACGGGCCTCGATTGCCATCAGCGCTGACGAGTTGTGGAATCTGCACATGCCCCAGACCGAGGACGCCAACTCTGCGTCGCTCGGTGCACTCTGAGCAGACCGTAGGGCTGACACGAATAGGGTTACGGGCTGGTGGTTCCATAAGATGCCTGCAAGTGGTTTTCTGGCAACCTAGTCACAGTCAGCACAAGGGGATGATATTAAAAGGTCTGGGCGAACCGTGAATGTGCCTTGCACTGAAGACGCAGTCCATTTTGAGGCAGTCTTGCTTTTGGGTGGCCATAGCATAGAAATGACCGCATTGAGTATGAAAACGCCCGTCGATTATCTGGAAGGAGTCAGCATTGGTAGACGACAAATACGACGAATGATGTGAGACGAACGTTATGGCACATAACGGTGTGGTATAGGGTTTGGAAGAGCAGGAATTGCTAGGCATCCAAGCGAAGACCCTTCAAATTTAAACCTGTGGGGTTGCAAGCTGCCTCGTTCTAGAAGTTAGTCACAGACAAGCGCGAGGCATCGGAAAGACCCGAACTCCAGAGGCAAATTCTTTGCGGTTGGAAGCTTCGTTTACTATTCGCGGACTTGCAACAGGAGTGTTGGGCATGCTGCCCTCAGTTACTTTTATCCAGGGCCGGATGACTGTGCCAAGCAACATTCTGGCCGAAGAATCTCGGCAATTCCGCCTGAAATTAAGCGGCAAACACAGAATTCCAGATCCATCGCATTCACCATTCGGTTTTTACTGTACGTCCCACGTACAAGTCGACCTTTGGTATGATTCAAAGGCATATATTTGGATCACTGGTCTGAGGGCACACCATAAATCGAAGATGGAAAGTTAAATCGGTCGAAACTGAATTGGGGCTGACCTGTGCACATATGGTGATGATATTGTAAGACTTAGGGCAATGAGGAGAATTGAATTGGATTAGAAAGACTGTATGGCCTGACAGCGAGCGTTACAATGGGGCAATGACGAACTGTTATCAAGCTCCGCGATCGCGAATTTTCATGACTAGCAGAACCTTTTTCCTGACCTGATCAAAGAACACGTTGGACTAGACAGGGGGATAGATCAGAGCTAACACGCACTGCATCCGAAAACCGCTTTCTCCATCTCTGACTGCTAAGCCTCCGGCGTTTCACTCCTGGTTTCTCATGTCGTTCATTCATTCTCATGGTTGCGCGGACCTTGTTGCGGATAAGAATTCCATCCAGATGTTTATAGGCAACGGCAAGGTCCCCCATCGCCTTAACATGAACGGTACGACCTTTTTATAGTCAGCCACAAAAAGGAGTACACGAGGAGAGAATAACCTACCTGAATAAGTGTCAGCAGGAGGCGTGCGTGCGACACTTTCTAGAGCTTTTGTAGAACGATCTTTCCACCGTTCGTCTGGAGTTGAGTGTGCTGGTCTATTTTGCACTTGCATGTCAACCGCATCCTTTATCAGGTCCCGGGCCACAAATGCATGTTTTGAGTCTTTCTCCCCTACAAACGACTGGAATTGGGGGGTAGATATGCAACGTGCGGATAGGCGGTTGTGAATGGGGGTTCTAGCGACAGGAAGATATTTTGCTGAGAGACGAAAGACGGAGTTTGGAAACACGAAACTTGCAAGACGCGACACGGAAGATGATGCGAAGATATTGAGAGACATAAACAACCAGCAGTATGTTCGAGGCAGTTTGTTGCTACGGGCCGAGATTCCGCCAATTCAACGGATCGATATCCGATATCCTGAAACTTGGAATTTTATTTCATTTTTATTATTCTTACCCTTTCTTCTTATCGTTGTTCTCTTTGCTATTTAACTTGAAGATGTAGGAGCACTCTTCTGGATGAACAGCCGGCACACCCCAGAGACCTCTATGCTTTGCGCAATGAATCATGGGGTCCGGGGAATGCATATCCGAGTCGAGAAGACTTTGAGGGATGAAATGTCTGTTTATTTTTTGAGTTCTGCCTCGGAAGGGTCGACGTAGATCTCGAGGAGGGGGTTTCAGGGAGATAAAATGTGGTTGTATCCAAAAACAAATTCGACATAGTAGTAACGTATTTTGCGATCCGAGACGTCTCAGCAAGGTGTCTGCGCAGATCGGACTGTCAGGAGCACGAGTCCAGTGTTGGAATAGATATCTCTCGACGATGGTATAGCCTGAACTTGAACGACTTCAAGTTGTCACATTTGTCACAATCAATACCGACTTCACAATGTCAGACGTACTCAAAGAAGAATTGGAAGTGAGTCTGCTTGTTCCTCTGTGTGTAGGTTGCAATGACACCGGCGTAGGTATTGGAGTCAATATACCCGACAGAACTCCAAAGTTTGTCTTCGTCCAATGAATATCAACTCCCTGCTGAATTCTATAAGAAAAATCCGAAACCCACATTGAAATTGAAGCAGAAGGAGACGATGTCCCTGATGGCTCATTTAACAGTTCGTGCCAAAGCTTGTGATAGAATTCCTCTTATCCTCTTTTGTAGTCAGAGTGATTCTCGTTGTGCACTTCCCATCCACATATCCCGATGTGCTACCGGAATTGACATTGAGTTACGACGACCCCAACATGGATGAAGACGATGGAGATAATTTGATCGCAGAACTCTTGAAAGTCGTCAGTATTCTTCTCCCATTAGAAGGTGCTATACGAAGCCCACTAGTAGGGAACAGAAAACCTAGGGATGGCGATGACCTTCACCCTAGTGGCACATTTACGTGAACAGATCGGCGTCTTGATACGGAGCAAGATCGAGTTACAGAGGAAAACAGATGCAGAGAAGGAGCTACGAGCGATAGAGGTAAGCCACCAACTTGCTAATTATCGAGCGCACTCTGAATACATCGTCAAAATATTAGGAAGAAGAGAAACGTACTCGTGGGACCCCAGTAACTCTGGAATCCTTCATGGCATGGAAAATCAAATTTGACAAAGAGATCTCCACGAAAAAAGCTCTATTGGAAGAGGAAAAATTGAGAGGTTTGTCTCCCAAAGAACGAGAAGAGTGGAAGAGAGCTGGTGTAAGACTGACGGGTATAAATTCTCTTGACCTGCCATCTTCATCTGTTTCACCAAATATGATTTAGGCCGGCATTTGTTCGAGAAACACAGAAATCTAGATGATGAGACTATTATCGAAGAGGACGCTGTATCCGTTGATTTCAGCCAGTACGAGAGGACAAAAGCAGATGAAATTGAAGAAGAGGGTCTAACATTTAGTGACAGCGATTAGCCTTGCGAAATGATAATATAAATCTACCAAAGTGTTAAGTGTGGTCTTACATATAAACTACCCCCCTACAAGCCTTGTAATATTCCTTCTTCCCCACCGTTTCCATCTATTAAACCTCCTCCCTCAATTTCTTTGCATCCCAACTGCTCCCGCCCTTTCTCCCTCAAGAAACCTTCCTCGTCAATGTAAATCGATGAACCTCTCTGCTTGGATTCATATACGACCTTCTCGCCCATGACTCTGAGCCACTCCAATACTGGCTTTGTAGTCCAACGATCAACCTCGCCACCAGAACTGCCTTGGAACCAACCGAGATGTCCCCCAGACCCCGTCAGTACCATAACCACGTTTCCATTTTCTGTGTTCTCCGTAGGGACATGCCTTACAACAGGATCATCTCTAGCGTTAATTGTGAGGAGGGGTACCGTCACTCGACCGAGATATTTATGGCTAGAGGCATAGATGTAGTACTCGTCTGCACTGCGTAAAGGGAAGTCGGGTGGTGGGCCGCCAGCTACGCAAGTGAAGGTGTCGTCGAATAAACCCAAAGTGGGATTATCGAGTTTAAGTGCTTTTTCACAAGCTTTGGCAACATAGTGGTCTGGAGTTTCGGAAAAGGTATGGGTATGGCGATTCAGAAGACGCAACAGGTTTCTAGCCATCGCTTTCGAATAAATGCGGCCGAGAAAGGAGTTTTGTAACCTGGCAACGATGCGTTGAGATAAGTAGTTCGATGCGAGCAGTAACTTTAGACTAACCCGTTCTTGTTCTGCAGGAGATCCCACGGCTGGAAAAGTACGGTCAGCACGGTGTAAGAAGAGGATAATCGATTAAAGGAACCTACACAAGCCAGTGCACATGCCGCGTGGATTCTGCTTAGTTCTCCTTCCTCAGCCAGGTATCGTACGAGCACATTTGCACCCAAAGAAAAACCAACGCCCAGTATTGGAGCATCTGGGTATAGGTATGCGATGTATCTCAATGCTTGCCGGGTATCATTTGTGTGAGCAGCGGAATAAAACAACGGGCTCGTAACAGGTACTCCTGCACCTGTTTTGGCTATAAACTTCATTTAGAAAAGATGGAGATGACCTCGACCCACATCCGCGAAATGTGATCACAACTCCTCGATAACCTAAACCTCCTTCTTCAACAGGAGCACATGCACGGCTGAGAATTGCCCTGACATAAGGTTCATAAGAGCCTGTTTGTAACTTGTGAACAGATTCGAAAATAAATAAATAGTAAGAGTGAACGTACCCCCTGTTAAACCATGTTGTACTACAACAATGGGGGTGCTCTTTTTCAGTGAAGATTGGTCAAGGGGTGCAAAATCGAGACCTCTAGGTGGCATTTCAGAGCAATTACCAAGAAGATGCTTCTTCACCTACAAGGTGCCGCCATCGTCTACACGCAAGTATGTCCTACAAAAGATTAAGTCAGAAAACTGAGAGCATAGATGAAAGTTTCAATCACCGTTGATAACTCATTCTGTCCTGGTTAGAGAAGTCGCCACTTACACAGTAGATTGTCTGCAGATGGCCGCTGGAAGGGATTGAGATAAGAGATTGGAATAACAGTTTGCGAGAGAACATACTTGGCTAACCACCATGGTGGATTGAAGGGCAAAAAAATACTTTTGCATCTAGTCTCAAGTAACGTTTGAAGAGATTCATGGGCAAAGCCATCATTGTCATCGTTTTGCACTGTAATCTGAGCTGGCTCATTGCCGAAGAGCACTTCTGGCTTGGAGGATAAAAGGCTGAACATGAAATCGGGAGTTGAGTATTGCGATGCATCGGAGAACGGCTTTTATGCTCTGCGCGCCTGAGATTCATGATCAGTGCAACTTCGGGTAAGTCGGTGAGGAGACCCCGGCATTACCGGGCCAACGTAATTGCTTCTGACTTAGGTAATTCTAAACTCTGCCCTTCAAAATGCTTCAGAATCAGATGTACAAAACACATCCTTGTCGCGTCTGTATCTTTTAAATATGAAGAAAACAATTGACACAGGTTCCCATGCAGCATTTCGAACTGTTGAGTGGGAAGCCCCTCAGTGCATGCAGCCAAGGAGAGAACTGTCGGTGTGTTCAAGTCACCGCCCAACTCGGGGTCGATTTTTACTTGATATTTCCACGAAAGGTTCATTCACCCAAACGATACCAACTGGCGGGGTATCACAAAGGGTAAAACATCGCCCACTACTTGATTTCTGACGAAAATGATTTCTTTCTCAGAACGGTTTATTCCAAGAGGGCCTCTCGCTACCCAGCCGCACGCCTTCCGATATCGCCGGCAGCAATCCAGTTCGCCTGGAAGCCACAGAGATGTACGCCGTCTCGGATTTGCTAGGGAGATAACAGGCCCATCGAAGCAGGGTAATCAGGATCCCCGAATGCATTATCGTCGCGGGGAAGAATCCAGAAGGCACGAGGTTCAGCAAACTATAGATATATGCGGCTAACTTATTGACAGCGAGTATAAAAGAACCGCGATTTGCGGGCGAAATGTTCAGACAGTAAGCAGACAAGTTTTTGGTGGTTGTCTCTACGATTCACGGCGGAACAGAAAGAGAATATCAAAGTAGAAGAAGTACAGGTCGACCACCAGGAAAAAGACGCGGGCGTCGTAGAAAAAGACAGACATTTGAAACATCCGGACGTAAACCAGAAGAGCCCAAGCGAAGTTTGGAATGCCTTTTTGCAGATGGCCAGGTTTGTTAATGGCGATGAATCCGAAAAACAAAATATTAACGGCATGCTCAGGCTCACCAGAGAATCTGATATACTCAGCGAAAAACAAAAAAAGGAGGAGTCGAAGACCGCAACATACACTGCAGTCGAAAAGACGCTCAATGGAATATCCAACGAGATGGGGCTCGCTGTCACCCCGCGGATAGACCAGTCGACTCTGATACAGCAGAATTGCAGGAAGACCATCACAGAAAATAATGAGACTGTGAACGGGCTTTGCAAAGAAGTAGCACAAGTTTTTGTTGCGGACATTACCAACGTTGTCGACAAGCAAGTCCAGGCTGCCTTGCAAAGCATCCGGAACGAGGCTGACTACCTAAGCAAAGAACTCCGGAAGCGCAACTATCCATCGGCTGGCGTTGGTTCTCGGTGGGAAGGGCAGCCACAGGCGAGGGGCACATGGTCACAGGATTTCGACAAAGGCGTGTATAGGACGAAGAAAAGGCGGGTGTATACCCCAAGTCCATATCCAAGGAGATCAGCGAGCAAGGAAGGGCAATCAATGTCGTCTGACATTATGAGGGAATTAGAAGCGAAGATTGAACGGCAAGCACAAGCTTTGATTAACCTCGCCCAGGAAAATGAGAAGGTGAGATATCTGCAAGTACTGACAGACTCTGCTGACCTGAATCTGACAGCTTCGGGCTCGAAGCCATTGCCCACCTGCTCCTTGACGACATCACCATCGACGAGAGAAACCATCGAAAGATCAGAGATCTAGAATGATTGCCAGTTCCAGTTCATTGTTCAACATTGTAAATTTAGTGTCACGTGGAAACAGTGTTTGGTTTCGTCGCGTGGGCGTTTCACCAAACCTCGTTTCATGCTCATTACTACCTCAGCCCGGATTCAAGTTTATTTACTAGTCTTGTTCAACTCTGCAAACTCAGAGAGCATAATTTGAGGTTTAGGCAGTCAGATCAGGCCCTGGACTGAAAGCTACGCATCTTTTTCATGGACGATACTACTTCTGCTTCTTCATCCACCTCTGAAAGCGATGCCTACAACACTGAATCTGCCCGCTTGTATTTTGGGCCAGTGAAAACACCTGAACGCAAATTTGCGGCCAACAACCGGCGGCTTTTGCCACTACAGCTTCCTCATTCACTCCGTCGTTCTCCCAGATTGCCGAGTCCGCGACCTCAACCCCAAAATGCGTTATCCACATTAGATCAAGAAAGTGTCGCACAAGAAGCTAGAGATATAGATCTAGTTGCCGAGCTCGTCAACGAAGTGGAAGTGGAAGACTATGAACAGATGACGTACCCTGCCTTGGGAACACCTCAAAGAGTGGAAGAGTTCGAGCAGGATGGTAAATTGTTTTCGCCTATCTGTGTCATTGCCTTAGGTCTCACTACGTTTTAAGAGCCATTGTCTGCTTTGGCAGACAAGATATTGCATGCCGTAGACAACCCCTCTCCACCTCCAAGTCCAGCGATGGCATTGAAGATGTTCGATCCATATCATCCGGCAAATCTAACAGACTCGGGCGAATACGAAACCGATCTCCTGTTTCCCCTTGTAACACAAGGACCAACTGCTGTGGACAGCCACCCTCTTCTTGGGTTCTCCAACGAGTCAACACCGGAAGCAACAATGAATCAAAACTTGATCGTTTTCGACTCTCCAAATCAATTATCCTCTCTCAACCACATTGAGCCCGTAACCGTATCACAGCAACCCATGTCGGTCGATGATATGCTTGCAAAAACTCCCAATTCAAGTCCATCGTATCAGCCTCCACAGACACATGAGCCTGCATTGCTCCTAGATGTGCCAACTCCTGGAGGCCTTGGTGGTGACCCCATGTCCATCGATTCTCCAAATAAGTCCCCTGAAGTAGGACATCATGCACTCGACCATTCGCCAGAGATGCAGGAACGTCACGTACATGACGAGCCCCACTCCAGTTTCCCTATTCAAGCTACACTTGGAGATGATACAATTGTGACTCCTCTACGCCGTTCGACACGCCCGCGAAAGAGCGTTGCTCCAACACCTTCACCTCAACCTCCCGTAGCCATTGCCCCACCGTCAGTCGCGCGTACCTCAGTCAAAAAGAAGGATCCCTTGCGAAATTTGGATGAAGATATCACCAATAACTCTATGGACGATGACGATGATCGAAAATCGTCTAGAGCGTTGCCACCTACACCTCGAACCAGGCACCGAAGTCCAAGCAAGGAGCCCTTTTCGTTTCACCGAGAAGTCGGGTCGCTATCCCCCACATCAGCGTCCGTGCTGTCATCTCTTGCATTCAACTCCATCGACATTCACGGACAAACAGTCGATTCCTCTTCAAGTCGATCCCGTTCAATGGAGCCCTCTACAGTTCTTTCTTTCTCAGCATTTGCACCTTCTGGAGGGACATCCGATGACCCAAGCACTCCAATTCGAAGTGACGGACCAAAACGTGTACCCAGTCCACAAAAGGTTGAGACGTCACCAAGAAAGTTCCGACTACAGTCACCTGCACCAAATGGTACCGCGAACACACCAGCGCGTCGTATTACGATCGAGCAAGCTATTGCAGAAGGACAGCTCTCCCCAGAGAAGGCTGCAAGGATAGGTTTCAAAAAAAACCACAGCAACAGCGCGACGTCTGTCGTATCAACACCAGCAAGACGTATCCTGATTTTAGAAAAATCTGCAATTCCACCTAAATCTGCCGAAAGTCCTGTGAAGCAATTCGCGGCACACAAAGAGTTGTTGACAGTACCTCCTCGACCTGCGATTCCTTCTCTGAAGGGCAAAGAGAGGGCCATATCGCCTGCACCCCAAGGGGCACCATCTTCAGTCATCAAGCCAGCTCTTCCATTTCCTTTAGTGGCGACAGCCTCGACTACCATCCAATCCCAGGCACCGGCTGCAGTTCAAAATTTGCCGAAATCGGGATCCAGCCCCGCGAAGTCTGCTCTCAAAGTTACCAGCAAGATACCTAGGATGAACAAGAAACCTTATGCGCGAAAAGTGACGGAAAAGTCTGCAAGTGCCACAACAAGAAAGGCGGCTGATTTATCAAAGGTGATAAAGTCTCTTAATAATTTGAAAAAAAAAATCATAGAATTGAAGCACCCCTACAATTGCAGTCGACACCGCTTCCGTCGGTGAATGCATCAAAAAGGTCCATTCGCTTAGTTGAGACTGCGAAGATATCGGTTAACCCTATTTCACGTCCCAAACCGACAGTTTCAACTTCGTCAACGGTTTTGCTGAAACGAAAAAGAGAGGAGAACGCATCGCCTTCCAAGACGCGTCCGACAGTTTTGCGACAGGTTCCATCATTGACATGTCGTCAGATTCCAGCTGGCTCTAAAACCCAAACTGACAATGAACCAGCATTTCCTCCTGATCAGAAGATTCACGACACTATTTGGGTCCGCCGCGTGGTAACTCCTCCTCCAGAGCATCCTGTGCCAGAAACCGACCCAACAGTTGACGATCTTCGACTTCAGTCGTCGCTTGAACGGAACGATCTTCCTCCTGCTTCACCTATGAAACAAGATCCTCCCGTTGTAGAACAACCAGAGTCACCTGACAGTATTCCTTCAGATGCTGTTTCCCTTACTGTGGCTGCAGAAGTTTCCCCTCCAGCTTCTGAATCCGGGACTTCAGGCCTACGTCGGACTACTCGAGCTAGAAGACCCATCAACTCTTCGAACCTGAACAATGGAACCGTTCCTCGGAAGCCGGTACGCCGGAAGGCAGTAACTCAATTCGACGACGTTTTTTCTGGAATGAGCATCACAGCCCTTAAGGAATTGACCATGACGAACACGGAAAAAAACCAACGTTATGCTGCCGCGAAATTGGAGACAGAGGTAGTCAGAAAGGAAGGCCCCCGGCCAGAAAGCCCCGCTGTTAAGATTCGCACGATCGTTCAGAGACAACAGGAGGATAAGGAACGGCAAAGAGCAGAGAGAGCAAAACGACGAGCAAGAAGATCGGGGAATGACGACTGTTCTATCAGCGATATTGAGGCATCGAGTGATGTTGGCTATTCGAGTCCGGCGGAACACATCGAAGACATGGAAATGGACACCAATTTTGGTCCACACAAACATAGAAGAGGTGCAGGAGACGATGAAGATTACGAAACGCCTGAACGGCCATTTCTAGACTTCAGGGTTAGATTATTTGATGATGGATGCGGGGAGAGGCAATTGGATAGAAGGGTAAAATGGGATAGAGGTTTATTCAGTCTTGCGTATCTGGATGAAGTCAAGCTCGGAAGCCGACAGAACCTCAAGGAGAACAGAACTTTGAAGAGCATCCTAGCGCCGGCTGCCAAGGTTAGCACATGAAATCTTTTTTTTCTCCTGGCCATGCAACTTATAGTTGATTAGGCCGTTCGACTTGATACCTTGGGCAATCTGCTCCACGCAGATACATCATTAACTGACCTCATATCCGAGAATGTGACCGTCAAGAAGTTTGTTTACGATAATGATGTTACTCCTGCTACAGAACCTCCTCCAAAGACCACCCGTTCCAAAAGCAAGCGGAAATGATCCAACCTTAACATTGTGTGCTATCTTTTCTTGATTTAATTTGCTCTGCATTCACCATCTGTATATACCTCACCATGCCCTTCTTCCTAATTTGCATAATATTACTTATGAATGGTATTAGAAAACTTTTTACTTGCTAGTGTCTTGATATTTGATGGTAGCACTAGCTTGGTTGGTCGGTAAAATAAAGACTTCTGCTATGTTTACGTGGGGTGGTCGCGAGGCAGCCCACACGATTTCTTCTGCGATATCCTGAGCGGTCACTGCAAAAGAGATCAGCAGAAATGAGTCAGATATACATTAATACTCACGAGGGTCAAGGCCTTCGTACACCCTTTTCGCGGCATCTGTATCACCACGATAGCGGATGATGGAGAATTCGGTCTCCACCATCCCTACAACGGGCCATGTCAGGGAAGTCCATGATTGTTTAGGAGAGAACTTTTAATACCTGGTTGTACCTCTGTCACACGAATGGGCGTATTCACGAGCTCTCTCATGAGGGAAGCAGTGAAGGCATGGACAGCGTGTTTGGTTGCGGTATAGATGCTACCTCCGGCATATGGTTCACGACCAGCGACAGATCCAAGGTTGATGACATGACCCGCTTGCCTCTTCTTGAAGTCTGGTCAAAATGTTGGTCAAATATAGGATTAATTTGAGTATTGAGCACCTTTGAGAAGTAACTGCGTCATTGCGATCAGACCGAACACATTGGTTGAGAACATTCCCTCAATATCGGCCTCAGCAATCTCCCCTACATGTTCAGTACCAAGAACGTAGCCAGCATTGTTAACTGGGCAGCACACATCGATTAAACTTTTATCAATCGGGAATGGGGCAATACATACCGAGAACATCAACTTTGTGAAGGTGCTTTGGAACTTTAGACCAAAGATCGGCGATCTGCTTCCTGTCAGATACATCGAGCTGCACAGTGGCAAAACTTCCTCCCAGCTGGTGACCTGCTTCCTTGTGCGCTGCTACACAGTCTGCGGCGACTTTTGCGAGAGCATCAGCTCTCCGGGCGAGTAGAATCACATTTGCACCACCCTACTTGCATCCTGTCAAGAGTATATCCGAGTCAATGCAAGTGACTTCTCACCTTTGCAAAAAGGACTGCAGTAGCCTATGATTATTATTGCGGACGATTCAGAGTGTAGGGACACGAATTGGACACGAAAGCACATACTGCACCAATACCGACGCTTGCGCCAGTAACAAGAACTGTCTTTCCTATAAGACGGGATGTATTGAAGAGAGACATCGAGAAAGAAACTGCCAGCGAAGGCAATGCGAAGGCACTGTAAGAGCCAACAAGATATGCGATCAAAAAAATCCTGTGACTTGTATTCAGCTACGGCCATGTCTTCAGATCGCCACCCTCGATGGAACAGTCTTTTACAATGGTTGGCATCACATGGAACTGCTACGCACGACCTGCGAGTTGAAGCGCGTTCGAGTCCTGGTTGACATTCACATAGTTTTCAGGTATAAACTTGTTAACGACTTACGACCCATTCATTTACCACAGGTGCTGGATATGGTTTGTTCGCAACGGGGACCATCAATCCATCTACACCACTCTTTACCATCCCTGCGACGGCTCTCATGAATTATCTGACTCTGGAACCCTATTATCCTGTTTCCCAACCAAAACTTTCGTGCGCTCAGGTTGTATCTATGCATTTACTGCTTCATAGACCCTCCCGCGCGAATTCGCTATCTGAGGATGCACTCTTTGGGCCTTTCATATCCGTTCTTCCTCAAGAAGTGGATTGGCATCCCTTGACTTGGCTCTGGAAAGAAAATGCGCATGGGCCGGGGTCGATTGAGACGCAACTTCTCGATGCACTCCCTACGTCTATCATGGAGAAGCTTAATAAGATGTTTGGCTCATTCGAAACCGATTGGAAAAGGATACAAGACTATTTAGTTTGTTTTTCTATGAGAAACGCATTCTTCTCCTAAGTAGCCTTGATAGGGAGAGAACCCTACAGTGGCCTGTAGACGTTCACGCCAGGCGAATTGTGAAATTGTTGCCGAGTGGGAAGGAGATTATCTTTGGGCATGGTTAATCGGTAAGCCTCCTCTTTTCCAAGTGTTCCAGTTACAATCTTATGTCCAGGACCGCAGTCAACACAAGATGCATATACCATCGTCTCGCTAGAACCCGATCCAACCCGGATAACCTAACGCTATGCCCTATTCTTGATTTTGCCAATCACACCTATAAGGAAAAGTTTGCATATCCTGGAACAACTCGGGCGGAGATGTTCGACAGAGGGCCATCTACTACACGGAAATTTGGCGAGAATTTCGTGCTGCTTTCTCCATCAACTTCAACAGTCGTGGCTGGGGAGCAACTTTTTCTTCGATATGGCATGCATGCCAATTCGACTTTGTTTGCAGACTATGGTTTCGTCAACGTGGTTGACTGGCATAATCTGCCAGAGTCTTTTCCAGCTGAGGTCGAGATCGATTCATTCTTGGAACCTTTATTTGAACGTCGAGGTGAATTGGGAGCTTTTATGAAAAAGATACTTCTCGAAGAAGGCTACTGGAGGTCACTCTTTCGGCACACCATCCCTTTACTTCTACGTTGACACCGTTTGTAGAGACTGGTCCATGCATATATCGCCTTCCCCGGCTTGCCCATCGTACCGGCTCATTACTGCATTGCGGTTGTATCACGTCCTGCCTCCGGATGAGAAGAAAATTACATCCAGTGCGATCAACACACTACTTGACGAATGGCGAAATACAACTTCAGGAAAGCAGGATTTAATTTCCGAAGATAACGAATGCTTGTGGAGAGGTGGTTTGATGCGCATCTGTGAAGAAGTCACGGCGAGAGCAGGAGTAGGG
>Ga0307517_10002857_pt1 | contig 27402 bp, 23 predicted proteins | sample 23_EM_MG_FD_194515 | JGI IMG/M metagenome (GOLD analysis project Ga0307517, IMG submission 194515) | Populus trichocarpa ectomycorrhiza microbial communities from riparian zone in the Pacific Northwest, United States - 23_EM | ecosystem: Host-associated > Plants > Roots > Unclassified | place... | reverse complement strand
AGGGGGTACTAATTGCCAGGTATTGTGACGCATTAAGGCAGTTAATTCAGAGGACATGGCTTCACGCCATTTGGAATCAGTGAGTGCTGCAGCAACACTCGAAGGTTCCAAGGAAGATGGGAGAGGGTGTTTGGTAACAAGGAATGATTTGTTTGGTTTATAGATATCATTCATAGACCTAGTAGTCATCCGGTGGACTCGCACCTCAGTATTTTCAGAGACAGTAGGGGCAGGCAATTCCATTGAAGTATTTGGATTTAAAAGCAGGGGAGAGGGAGGAGTACTTACCTGGAGAGGGGACGGCGCAGAGAGTGACCCAAGCTCAAACGATGGCAAGACTTCAGTACCCACATCCGGAGAAGTGCTGGGACTAGCAAAAGAAAGCTTTGGTAACGAGATCATTATAGATGAATGTTGCCCAGTAGATGGAGAAGGAAGGGAACTGTTATGATCTGGTTGATGGAAAGGAAAGGACCCTTCATGAAAAATGATGTGGCGAAAGGGGATGATTTTGTTGGTTAATGGCTCAAAACATAAATATGCATTTTGGGATAGGCTGTAACCCATGAATGTGCATGGTTTGGATTTCGGCTCAAGTTTATGTTTATTATATGGTCGAGTTAATGGATAACAGAGACAGCCAAACTGCTTAAGCTTGAGATAATTGGGCCTTTGGTTGAATAATTTTTCAAACGGAGATTGATTATGCAAAGTAGCGGTGGGCATATGATTGATAAGATAAGCAGCGGTTTGAAAAGCATAGGGCCAATAATAGAGAGGCATGTGCATCAGTGAGTAAGGTAAGACCAGTTTCAACAAGGTGGCGATGTCGCCTTTCAGACATACCGTTTTGTTGGGGAGTATGGGGAGCAGTAGTGTAGTGACTGATGCCATGAACAGAAAGATAATTTTTTAGGCCAATATATTCCCCACCATTATCAGAATAAAGACTTTTAATTTTTGTGTTGAAACGATTTTCCACAAGATTACGAAATTGTGGAAAAATGGTTTGAACATTTGATTTATGAGTCATGGGATAAAGCCAAATATATTTGGTATAATGATCCACAAAAATAACATAATATTTTGAGCCATTAATTCCAAGATCATGAGATGGGCCCCAAACATCCGTGTAAATTAATTCAATTGGGGCAGTGCTGGTAAGTCCATGAGTACTAAATGTTTGACGATGAGCTTTGTTTTGAGAGCATGAAGTGCACAGAGAGGAATGACCATTTTTATTAGTAGGTAAAGAAAAAGCATTAATAAGATGATGAACCAATTTGGACGATGGATGACCAAGACGTTTGTGCCATCCATCAGGTGTAGTACGTTCATGAACATAGGCAACAATATTTTTCTTGGTGGATGGCAGATGCTCCGGAAATGGGTACACTCCATCTTCACATGCGCCTTTAAGCAGGATCGCCCCCGTGATCCGATCCTTCACCAAAAAATAAGTAGGATGAAATTCAATGTAAACATTGTTATGCTTGGTAAAATAGTGAACAGAAATGAGATTTTTATGAATAGTTGGAACACAGAGAGTGTCATGTAAATGAAAGACACGATTGGACGAGTTAAGAGACAATGACCCAATATGAGACACAGACAAACCTGATCCATCACCAATTACCACCTCATCAGTACCATCATATTCAGAATTAATCATCAAATTAGAAAGATCAGTGGTCATATTGTGAGATGCGGCCGAGTCAACGAGCCACTTCTGATTTTTTTGTTGAGAGGAAGCTGCACAATTTGCAGTGAAATCGGGAGTAGACATTTTGGGACAATGTTTGGCTGTATGACCCAGCTGATCACACCATTGACATTTTGGTTTAAACCGCCTATGACCCGAATTGAATGACCCATTTCTGGGAACCCCATTGTGACCACGAGAGTTATGAGAAGCAACCGGGGGGCGCCATTTAGACTGTCTGGAATTAGAAGAAAATTGAGGGCTCCATCGATTAGAATAATTAGCAGTGGGAACAAACTGGGTGGCAGATTGGTGCTCAAGCCGCTGAAGATAACTCTCATGACTGACAAGAAGGTCATGAATTTCTTCACATTTCAGAGAAGTCTCACGGGCACGAATGGGAGCTGCAATTTCTCTAAATTCAATACCCAATCCATTGAGTATGTATAGGGTTAAATCATCGTCTGAAACAGGATGATCAATGATTGCTAGTTCATCTGCAATCACTTTGATTCCGTGAAGGAATTCAGTAACTGTGCGAGACCCACGATTGCTCAAGGTCAAATCTTCTTTGAGCTGCATCACTCGCGTTCTTGATTTGCCCCCATATAAACGGGTAAGTGCCATCCAAGCCTTATGGGATGTTTTGTAGGCAGCAAGAAGATGGGTAATGGTGGTGGAGGTGGAGGCTAGGATGGCATGTAAGATGAGCTTGTCTTGACGAATCCAGTGGGAATTCGCAGCTTTGGAGGCAGTGGAATTTAGTGCATCAATGGCAGGGCATGTGTGTATACATGTTACAAAATCAATAAGGTCGTAGCCAATAAGTAAGGCTTCAAATTGAGCCCTTCACTGAGGAAAAGTAGAGGGAATGAGTTTTTCGTTGATGGTTGTGGCAGCGTTGATTGTGATGATGGGTGAGTTTGGTAAGTCAATGGTAGATGCAGAGATGGTGGTCATTTTACAGGAAGCAGAAAGAAGGAAACAAGAAGGATGAATACTCGTTAGAGATTTTAGGCTCTGATACCATAAAGTAACTGATACTGCAATATTATTGTAATACAACTCACACATTTTCCATTCATTTCTTGTAATCTTTATAAGCCCTGAGTGCTTAATTTCAGGAATTCAAATGTGTGTAACGGATGAATATTTACAATAAGAATCAATAGCAATATTTGCAGGGATAACATACTGATCCTACAGTTATGAAAAGCACAGAATTTGGCATTTCATATGATGACAGCTACACTTGAATTGGCAGTGATTTGAATTCATCAGTTTCCTTGATATGTATCACAATCAAAACTTTCATCGTAGCATTCCTTGTGAATTGCTATTGTCTTTTATACGGCGATCTTGCCAAAACATTATGCTAATTGATATAATTATTTTTATTCATATTATTCTCATTGTATTTAAATAGAAATGGTAACCATTCTCATACCCATGAAAGATGTTTATTGACCCAAATTCTAAAGTTTGTATACAAATGTATTAGTGCTTTAAATTATTTTCTCGTCAGCTAAAAACAAACATTACTTATTCATTAATTGACATTGATTGAAATGAATTAAGAAAAAAAGCAATACGATAAGAAAACAAAGATAGTTTTAGAGTATGTTCTTATAATATACTATGCATTCTCAATCCATATTTAATTTAAAGAAATATTATATAAAGTTGTTTTATAACATTTTATAATTATCAATAAAAAGTTTATCTGAAAATCACTAAATATGTAAATGATAATATCATAAATTTTTATCATCACCATCTTATAAACATAATTTTTTTCCGTCATATCACTATAAATTCTATCAAATTATCTCTAGACATATCAAACAACTTTAATTACTCTTAAATGACTCTTCTATTACCGTGCTTCATAGTTTGCTTGTAAAGTTTACTTATATTGCCACCTTAGTCCTCATTTTAATAGAAACCAAGTAATCACATAAATAATCCAGATCTTTCCTCAAAATTTGATCAAGTTTATTACCACCTTAGTCATCTCAAATAATCCACGAACAACATTGTAGAGTGATCTCTTGATCTATCCTCACTAATTGTCAATTCAACATATATCTCTAGTGGCCACATTATCCCATATTGAATAAAATTATTTTCTTGAATAAAATTAAGATATATTAGTTGTTATATTTCTACACTAGTGACTTATAATAAGAAAGTGCCCTTTTTTTTTGTTCCCACTTAAGTCGTTCTCGATATTCTAGATCTAAATTGCTTATTCTTAAGAACCACAAATCAAATTTACTCCTTGAAGGTTCATAACACATCTATATCAAATCTTTTTTTATAGATGGGTCTTTGAATTTGTGATTGAAGTTGATGACAAAATATCAGGGACGATATTGATTGTATCCTAAAGGTTCGTGCTAAATTTCTACTACTCCATTCTTAATGCTTGCATGTTTATTTGATATTATACAAAGGCCAATTTATTCACTAGTAATGTATCCCTGTAAGAAAAGTAAGAACCATTTGTATTTGTAACTATTTTCTTCTTTAATAAGTACAAAACCTAAAAGTTATATCCTATTATTTGTACCAAAAGCAATTGGAATCAATAATTTTCCATCATATCGCCTATATAGATGTGTGCCGTCAATACTGATTAGTGACCTACAACACTTGAAACATTCAATGCAAGGTCTAAATGACAAAAAAAACTCTAAAAATTCATTATGCTATTATCAATTTTTTCCTTTGTGATTCCAGTCAATAGTTGTTCTAGGATTTGATTTTTTTTTAATTTCTAACAACAATCTTGGTAACATTTCAAACGACTCATCATGTGAACCAAAACGATGTTAATACACCTATTGTTTTACAACCCTTGTCTTATCGTACAAAATTTTATGTTTGCAATTGTTATAGAAATGTTATTCATCATAAAGGTTGAAATAACATTAGTAACAAAATTTGCATCAAGCTGATAGTGCTCTTTTTAGACAAAGGTGGTGGTAAATGTGTGAGCTAATTTATAAAATAAAAAATTGCATAAAATCAACCCTAATTGACTTAATACATAGCTAATTTATATATATAAAAAACTCAAACAAACTCTAATTTTTAAACTAACTCCAAATAATAATTTTCTCACAACTATAGCAATCACAAATTAAATATAAAATCAACAAAATTAATATCAATGTAGGATACTTACCTTTTCGATTAAAAAGTAGTGGAAGCATGATGGTCGTGGCTGAGAAGTGGTGGCAACGATATTTTTTTATGAGAAAAAAATGCTTTGAGGCTTGGAGACAAAAGGGGTGCGGTGCGATTTCTAGTTTTTTCTATGGCAAGAACTAGTCATTTTCAACAAGTGTTTTTTTTTTAAAAGAGAAGAGAGTTGGCTATTGGATTTTTAAAGAGAAAAAGAGCAAGGGGCATATAGTTTCTAATTTTGTGACATGTCACGATTTTGAATCTTGACATGGCAAATTATCACGCTTCATAATCGTGATATCCATAAGATGTCGTTTTTTGAAATCGTGATAGGCTGGAACTGTGGTATTTTACCAATTGTTTTTAAAACTATGCTATTTAGTTAAAAAATTTAATTTATTGTGATATTTTTAAAAAACAAAATCACCATTTTGACTAAATTAAATAGGGATATTTATAGTAAAATATTAATTGCTTAAGCAATCAATGATTCTTTTAATATTAATAATAAATAAGGAGATTTATTTATAATTTTATTTATGGTCACCTCTGTTATGGCAATTATTTGTCAAAATTTGAAAAGAAAGAATTTGTTTTCATGTTATCACAAGACATGATCCTTTCAATTCCTGGTTTTGAATTTCTATTTCGAGGATTAAGATTCAGAAGATTATTGATTAGTTAGCCTTGGCTTTTCTGATAGTACTTTATATTGTTTAGCTTATAACAATTTTTTTTTGTTGTCATAAAATCTTTCACTCCTTGATACATGAAATCCAATTACTCGGATATAAGTAATGGCACAACTGAATCTTAACAAACAGATAAACCTCAACCACCAGATAAAACTCAAGATAATGGCACAATCGAATCTTAACAAATGGATAAAGCTCAAATTCAAAACAAACAAGAAGAAGAAAATCATTTTCAAGGAAGCAAAACCAGGAGATAACAAACTCTCTGTAAATTCAAATACTTTCAAATGTATCTTGTAACAGAGTTGGTCTTATCCAAAAACATCTATATATAAAACAGCATGTGATTCTCCAAAAACACTAAGGAAAACATTTCTACTATTTACCTTTCTCTTCAATCTTTTTATGGTATCAGAGCCTACAAAGACATACGTCTCTCAAGGCCTTCAACAATTCTTCTTCTGTTGTTATCAATTCTATTCTCCCCACCCAACTCCATCATTTCATCACAATCAAACTCACCCAAGATAATTATCTTTTTTGGCGAGCTCAACTAATCTCATACCTTCGTTGTCAAAATCTTTTTGGTTACCTAGATGGCCCTGTCCCCTGCCTACCTATCACAATTCCTTCATTCTCCACTCATGTTCCTAATCTTGAATACATTCACTGGTCCCAACAAGATCAAATCATTTTAAGTGCCCTCCTCTCTACAATCATTGAATCCCTTCTCACACAAGTTGTGGGTCTTACATCTTCTCGAGATGTCTGGCTTGCATTAGAGAAAACATTCTCCTCTACCTTCTCTACCCGCATTCTCAGCACGCATTTCCAACACCCTTAAAAAGGCATCCCTCACAATCACTGATTACTTCACCAAAGTTAAACAATTATCAGATACTCTCTTTGATATTAGTCATCCTCTTAGCTCCTCAAAAATCACCTTATATCTTCTTGTTGGTCTCCTTTCCTCTTACGACTCACTTGTCACCTCTATAACCACCAGACTAGTTCCTATCTCCCTTGATGACTTATATAGATGCCTCCTCACTCATGAAAATTGCCTTAACCAACAAAACACCTCTAATGAATTCAGCTTACCCTCGGCCAACATTGTCACCTCCCACCCCAGTTGGGGTCATCATGGTCCACCTTCACATAGAGGTGGTTCTCACCATGGCAATCAGTTTATAGGTAGGGGGTGTGGATTCCAAAATTTCCTCCCTCAATAACAATCACACTCCAACAAACCTCAATGTCAAATCTGTTCCAAAATAGGCTATACAACAACAACTTGTTGGTATCGATTCAACCAGCAACACCAATCTCCTTCTCCATCTAATCCTTAAGCAAATATAGTCCACTCTCATACACCCCACTATGATCAAAACTGGTACCCTGACACTGGTGCCACTAATCACATTACCTCAAATCTCAACAACCTTTCACTTAATGCCAACCCCTACACTAGACCTGATCAAATTCAGGTGGGTAATGGATAAGGTTTGAAAATTCTTCACACTGGTTCTTCTCTTCTTTGTTCTACTTCCAAATCTTTCTTTCTTCTATATGCTCCTGAAATAAAAAAAGAAATTATTGTTAGTTCATCAATTCACAAACGATAATAACATTTATTTTGAATTTCACCCTTCCTTTTTCTATGTCAAGAATACATCCTCGGGCGTTATCCTTCTCCAAGGACCAAGTAAAAATGGCATTTATCCTCCGCATACTCTCCCTCCACCAGTCCAACTTCTTACCTCAGCGAAAGAGTTTCGGTTCCACAATGGCATACACGCCTCGGACACCCTGCTTTACGCACAGCCAAAGCAATTCTCTCTAAGTTTCATCTAGCAGTCACTAACAATAAATATTTTCCAGTTAATCATGCTTGTCAATTAGGGAAAAGTCACAAATTACCTTTTCATTTGTCAAATTCTGTTTCATCTTCTCCTTTTAAGCTAATATTTATGGATATATGGGGGCCATTGCCTACTAAATCTGTTTATGGAAATAAATATTACTTAAGCATCATTAATGATTTTTCTAAATTCATATGGTTATTTCTTATTGATGCCAAATCATAAATTGCCCATACCTTCATCAATTTCCAACTTCAAATCGAACGCTACTTTGATTGCAAAATCAAAACGTCTAAACTGATTTTGGAGGCGAATTTCAGGCCTTAAAAGCACATCTTCTTAACTCCGACATCATCCATCATCTGTCCTGCCCACACATTCATGAACAAAATGGGTCAATCGAGCGCCGTCATTGCCACATCGTTGAGACTAGCCTCACACTAATGGCAAATACGTCTATCCCACAACAATACGGGATGATGCTTTCATCACTGCCACCTATCTCATAAATCATCTTTCGTCTCCTATCATTCAACGCACAACCCCACTTGAAATCTTGTTCAAACAACCTTCATATTACACTCTCCTCCGTACCTTCGGGTGCGCCTGTTGGCCTTACCTTCGCCCATTTAACTTCCACAAAATAGTTTACCGCTTAGATATCTGTGTTTTTCTTGGCTACAACCCCAACCATCGAGGATAATTATGCCTGCAACAACCATAGGCCGAATCTTTATCTCTAGGCATGTAATCTTCAATGAAACCCGTTTTCCATTCCAATAAATGAATCCTCCCTCTCTTGATCACCAAACCCCTCTTCTAACACTACCCTTATCCCTCTACATCTCGCACCCTAATCTTTTGCCAAATGACCTATCTTTTCCACCAAACCAACAAGAACTTGACTCGTGCCTTCCCTTAAACCCAAACTCTCTACTCGAGCCTAATTTTGAACAACAAAACTCACACCCCATAATCACACGATCCAAAAACAACATACACAAGCCTAAGAGTATACCACCTGACATGACTCCCACTCCACGAGCCTTACTCGTCGAGATTAAAGAAATTAAGCCCATTTCCTTCACCACTGCCTCAAAAAACCCATATTGAAGACAAGCCATGAATGAGGAATTTCAAGCCTTACTTGACAACGACACATGGATCCTACACCTTCCAAAGCCCAACACAAATCTTATGGGCTGTAAGTGGGTCTACCGAATCAAGAAACGGGCTGATGGATCCATAAAACGTTACAAAGCCCATCTAGTTGCAAAAGGCTTCCACCAATTTCCAGGTATTGATTATGATGATACCTTCAGTCTAGTGGTAAAACCCACTACCATTTGAACTGTTATCTCTTTTGTAGTATCACAAAATTGGCCTATTTGATAACTAGGTGTCAAAAATGCCTTTTTACATGGAACCCTACAAGAAATAGTTTACATGACCCAACCTCTCGGATTCTCTGATTCATCATGTCCTGAGTATGTTTGTCACCTTTAAAAATCTCTTTATGGGATTAAATAAGCACCCCAAGCCTGGTTCTCCAAACTCAGCAATAAACTGGTAAAAATGGGCTTTACTGCTTCCAAAACCGATACTTCTTTATTCATTTTTAGATCACAACAGGCTGTCATCTATTTCCTCATATATGTTGATGATATCATCATCATTAAGCCTTACAAATTTCTTTTACACTCTATCATTACAAATCTGCAACAAGATTTCCCTCTCAAAGATCTTGAGGACCTTCATTATTTTCTAGGTATTGAAGCTCTACAAGATGACCGTGGCCTTTTTCTCTCACAACAAAAGTATATTTTCGACCTGCTCGAGAAGACTAATATGTTACATGCCAAGCTGGTGAACTCTCTCATGTCTACAACAGACAACTTATCACTCTTCAAAGGTGATCCTTTTAGTGATCCAACCCTTTATCGTAGCACCGTTGGCTCTCTCCAATATCTCTCTTTTACTACCCGACCTCGTATTTGTCGTCAGCAAAGTGTGCCAGTTCATGCAGTGTCTCATGACAGACCATTGGACTGCCATCAAACGGATTCTCTGTTATCTCCAACAAATCATCCACTACAACATTCTCATCCGCCGCACCTTATCCACCGACATACATGCCTTCTCTGACGTTGACTGGGCCGGTTGTCCTAACGACAAATGATCTGTCAGTGGCTACTGTGTATACCTTGGTTCTAATTTAATCTCATGGAGCCCACATAAATAACCAACGGTATCATGTTCAAGCATGGAAGCAGAGTATCACGCAGTTGCCAATACCACCGCTGAAGTTATGTGGCTCCGATCTCTCCTAACTAAATTGGGCATCTTGAGTCCAACTCCACCTACACTCTGCTGCGACAATATAGGGGGGCCATGTACCGAACTGCCAATCCTCTCTATCACTCACGTACGAAGCACATTGAACTAGACATTCACTTTGTGCGTGATTAGGTTGCCCAACGTCATCTCCAGGTTCGGTTCATCTTCAGCACAAATCAGATAGCTGATTCATTCACAAAGGCACTCCCAACTGCACGATTCTGTAATCTTTATGACAATCTCAATGTTCACGAGCTCCAATTGCGATTGAGGGTGTGAGGCGCAATGACACAACTGAATCTCAACAAACAGATAAACCTCAACCACCAGATAAAGCTTAAAATAATAACATAATTGAATCTCAACAAACGGATAAAGCTCAAATTCAAAACAAATAAGAAGAAGATCACATTCAAGGAAGCAAAACTACGAGATAACAAACTCTCTGTAAATTCAAATACTTTCGAATGTATCTTGTAACAGAATTAGTTTTATCCAAAAATATCTATAAATAAAACAACATCTGATCCTCTGAAAAAAACACACTGAGAAAAAATTCTACTATTTACCTTTCTCTTCAATCTCTTTAACAAGAAAGTTTTTTTTTCTTAAACAAATATTTTAAAAAAGAAACTTTGTTTCCATCGTACCCGTAGTTTATCGCGATATTTTGTCGGCGTAACATCAAAGATCACCACGTCTTTTTTCGCCACGGCCGGATCAGCTGCCACGTCAGGCACTCTTAATTCTAGTGGGGCCACCCGTACTGGCGTCAGCTGGCGAGCATTTACTGGCTGAAATGTAAGGGTAGAGTTAAGTACAGTCAAGACGTAAACCATAGTCAGCCATAACCATAGTTAAATAAATATGGCAAGAAGAGAGAGAAAAATAAACTCTTAATAGTAAAAAAAAAAAAAAAAAAACCGGTGGAAAGTGATGAAGCGGTGTCTATGTTGTGTTGCCGGTTCACACCATAACAGCTCTTCTTTTTTTTTCTCGAGTACTCTCCACCACTCTCTCTCTCCTTTTTAAAACCGTCGGCGAGTATTGTTGTCTCTCTCGCCGGAAAAATTGATGAGATAGTGGAGAAATTTCTTCATTCGTTTTTTGATTGATTGATTTTGAAGAGGTGGGTAGAAATTGATATTTATTTGTTTTTTTTGGATTCAGTTTTGGATGTCGAAGTTTCTTTGTTAAAGTTACGGATCCTGCATTGTTGAAGAGGAACGACAGGTCGTTTTGAATGGGGGAGAAATGTGCAGGATAGAGAGAAAGTGTGGAGGAGGAGAGTATGGGGGTAGTTAAAGGAGTAGAAAAGATAAGGATTAGTATATCAAGGCCGTCGTCGAAAATGAAGGTGTGGATGATAAGGGCAACGACGTCGGTTTTGTTGTGGACATGTGTGGTTCAGTTGACGACAATCGGTGAGATGTGGGGTCCTAGGGTTTTGAAAGGTTGGCCTTCCCAATCTGCCTCTGCCGCCTTGCAAGAGAATGTTCCTTCTCTCCCTGCTCGCGTTTTGCCTCCAAAGAGTCAGTCCTTTTTAGCTATTAATTGTGTGATTTCGTGGAAAGATGCATGTTTTATTTTTTTGTCCTGATCAAATCAGTCTGATTAATTGTTTGGTTGCATTTGATAAAAATAAAATAAAAAATAAAAAATAAAATTGATGGGTGTTTGTCTGCAAAAGTGATGCTGCTGCAAGTTATCCAAAGAGAAGAATATTTGTCAAATAAAACTATTCTGGTGTTGGAAAAACTTGTTTGCATCTGATGTCTTTCTTCTACTTAAATTATATATTTGTGTTTGTAGCTGGCTCTGCTTAACTAACATGTCATCTGTAGACTGATATATCTCATTTGTTGGTTGACATTAGGGGTTTATAAGAACAATGGATACTTAATGGTCTCGTGCAATGGAGGTCTTAATCAAATGAGAGCTGCGGTGAGTGGCTACAACTGTGCTGGGCATGTGCATATCTGTGGATGATCTTACAGTGGCGATGTGGTTTATCTGTCATTAATTTTGTCGCTTTGCTTCTCTGCATTACAGATATGCGATATGGTTGCTATTGCTAGATATTTGAATGTTACACTTATAGTACCGGAACTGGATAAAACCTCCTTTTGGGCTGATCCCAGGTGTGTTAACCTCATTTTCGTATTTGAAGTTACCAAATGGTTTCAACTACATAGGAATCTGTACCATTTAATCCCCCCCTTATTTTTGGATTGGAAACGCACCTCGTACTTTTTAATGAGTATCTGTGATCTCACAGTGAGTTCCAAGACATATTTGATGTGGAGCATTTTATCACATCATTAAGGGATGAGGTTCGCGTATTGAAAGAATTGCCTTCCAGGCTGAAGCAGAGAGTGGAACTGGGGATGACTTATACCATGCCACCAGTTAGTTGGTCGGATATTTCTTACTATTATAACCAGGTTAGCTCATTGTTGTCCTTTTTGCTTCTGGCATTGTTGCAAAAGTTGCCATGTGTTACTCTTGGAAGTTCTTATTGCTAATTTCCATCAGCTAGCTCAAATTGTAGGCTCATGCAAGGTCTCCTAGTTACCTGGTATTGTTGTTAATTTTTATCTATTTATTTTGCTCATTGGTATCTTTTTTATATGTTGTCTGCAGATTCTTCCTTTGATACAGAAGTACAAAGTTGTACATCTAAATAAAACTGATGCTCGACTTGCCAATAATCACCAACCTCTAGAGCTGCAGAAGTTGCGCTGCCGTGTGAATTTTTTTGCTCTGAGATTCACCACTCAAATAGAGGAGTTGGGTAAGAGAGTTATAAGGCTTCTAAGGCAAAATGGTCCCTTCTTGGTACTCCACCTTCGATATGAAATGGACATGCTGGCGTTTTCTGGCTGTACTCAAGGTTGCAACGATGAAGAGGTGGAAGAATTGACAAGAATGAGGTAAGCTGTGCATAATTCTTTATCAGCTCTTTAGCTGCTTGAAGTATTTATTTAATCCTCAGTCCACATTCTCATCTGAACAGATATGCTTATCCTTGGTGGAAAGAAAAAATAATAAATTCGGATTTGAAGAGGAAAGATGGGTTGTGTCCTTTGACACCTGAGGAAACAGCTCTCACGTTGAGGGCACTGGACATTGATCCAAATATGCAAATATATGTTGCAGCTGGTGAAATATATGGGGGTGATAGGAGAATGGCAAGTCTTGCTGCATCTTATCCAAAACTGGTATGCAGATCAAAGCTGAAATTAACTGTTTACACGTTAGATGGTTGTTCCCTCCTCTTCTGTTAACAGGTTCCTTTTGGTTTTTGAAACAGGTCAGAAAGGAAACACTGTTGGAACCATCAGACCTTAGGTTCTTCCAGAATCACTCATCTCAAATGGCAGCATTGGATTATCTTGTTGCATTGGAGAGTGATATTTTTGTCCCTACCTATGATGGAAACATGGCTAAAGTTGTTGAAGGCCACCGCAGGTATTTTTCTTCCAAACAGCTGCTTCTTTTTGATTCATATATTATATCGAAGGTCCTTTAATGTTTTTAAACTAATGTAGCGGTTTCTTTGGCCTCAGATAAATGATTTTGGAATTCAAACACCTTCAAGTTTTAACATTCCAATTTTTCTCTCTATCGGAGGACAAAAATTTGTGTATGCCTTCTACATCCAGACAGTTCTTTACTCTGGTTGTGAAATATTTAATGAACTTTGAAGCTTGATTTTTATTTAAAATTCATGAACTTGTTATTGTGATTTTTGCGAAGGTGGTTATATCTACTGAGGAAGGTTTTTGATGTTTCTGTTCTTATGGTCTCCATGTTGTTTCTTTCTCTTGTGTGTGAAATCAAAACTCATCTATCTTAACACTGTCCTATCCTTTGTCTAATGCCTCCTCAGATTCCTTGGCTTTAAGAAAACAATTTTACTGGACAGAAGGCTTTTGGTTGATCTGATAGATCGATACACTAATGGATCGCTGACCTGGGATGAATTTTCGTATTATGTAAAAGAATCCCATGCAGATCGGATGGGCGGCCCAACAAAAAGGCTGGTGATCCTTGACAGGCCTAAAGAAGAGGATTACTTCTATTCAAACCCAGAAGAGTGTTTGCAGTCATCAGAGGATCCATTGAGCAGCACATGATCATTATTTGACGAAATATTACATAAATCAGTCTCACAGTGCTAGCCATTCTACCACATTGTTCTCTACAAGAGGTACAGTGTTAATGAAGGAGTTTGCTTTCAATAGGCATTATAGTGTTTGGTGAAACTTCAAGAAAGCCTGAGATGATGTGTGGAAGCAAACCTAGGTTAGTATTATAAAATATACTCCAAGACTCCAATTCATGTATAGAAGCTCCTCTGCCATTACAGGGTGATGCCAGATTGACAAGATTGGGTTGTCCAAGTATAAAAGCTCCCCCAGTCATTTCATGGAAGGTTAATCCGTCGTCCTTCCATTTCCTTTTTGTACTTTTTTTTTTCTATTGGATCTTTCGCCATCTTGTGAGTTCCTAACATATCACTTTCTAAAATTTCCTTGCTATGAAAGATCACTGCTGCTCCTTTTTTTATTATAGCTCAAAGATTTTGCAGCAAATGTCCTCGAAAACCGTAAAAAGTGAATTATGCACTTTGTGACTTGTTAATGGAGACGACTGTCTGGAATGCCCTGGATTATCCTTTGTTCACGGGTTTTGAGTCTGAGCCATAAAGGCCGCGGCTCATCTGGAGCAACAGCCGACTATTTGAGCTGATTTGATGTTGGTTGCTACATGTTGCTTAGATTAAACTTGAAAAGAGTTTGTAGACCAAATGCAAAGTTTTCCCTAGTCTCTTCAAATTCCAACATCAGATAAGGACGACCCAGCTAACCCATTAAGCTAGTCGAATAGGTTTGCTATTTTATGAACCTCTTGTACTGTATGGTAGCTGTTTTTTATTTAAAAATATATTAAAATAATATATATATATATTTATTAAAATATTTAAAAACATAATTTTTTTTATTTAAAATAAAAAAAATTTATTTATTTTAAAAGTGCGGTGCTATGGCCAAAATAAGCATCGTAGATATCTTGACACTTTGGTTTAATTAATTAGAGTAAATGATTACATGTTTCAGGCTACTTGAATCTTAAGCATTGGTAGGTGAGGAGATTGCATTGCCATCTAGTCTTTGCAGGGGCTAACCAGATGGTTGCCATCCAGTCGTCTTTGTAGAGGTTAGCTAGATAGGGGGTCAGTGCTATATTACAGGTTGGATAAATAGAATAAAATTGAAGACTGTGGGGAGCTTTTTGGTAGCTATAAGGATTCTTGAAATTTTTTGATTTGATTTTTTTATCTAGTTTGAATTTTAAATTAAATTATTTGAGAGTTGTCTTAATAGATTTAAAAACAATTTGGACTATTGGGGAAATTATAGTTTGATTTTAAATAAAGATTTCAATAAATTATCATTTTTTAAAAAAATATTGAGATGATTTAATAATTTTTTGAATTATTTTTTATTTAACTATATAATAACAAAAATAGTTACTCATGAAATTGAGTATCAACATAATACTGAGATGTTTGTTCAAGTCTGCAATAACCTCATAAAAAATAATTTTAAACAAGTTATGAAGTTTGATTTTTAATCAATTATGTTAACTTGCAAAACTTGTGACTTAGTTCAAGAACTTCACCAAGTTCAATAATTTTTTTTAATATTTTTAATTTAATTATATGATAAAAAAATTAAAAGCTCGCAAAATCGAGCACCAACCTAATAGTAGGTTGTTATTTAAGAATACGATAACTTTATAGAAAACAAATCAAAACAAATTATAAAGCTTATTTTCTAATCAATTGAGTTTGATAACTTTGTACTTTCTAAAACTATTTTTTCTTATTTTTTAAGGGGTGAACGACGTGTGTTGTTTACTGTTTTTTCTTGGAAAAAAAATAGAGTAGGTGATGATGCATCACCTACTTTTCTAGAGTCTAGTTCACATTTGGTTGGAAAGTTGAGTAGCTGACTTCAAGGGCTAAAAAAACTTACCCATTATTTTTTATATGAAAACGTTTTCTTAAACTATAAAAACTGTAATAAACTAATTTATGGTCTTAAATTAGAATTTAGTAGATTTAAAAACAAAAAATCAACCTACATAATTTTTTTTGGAGTTTTGATCTACAATTATCGGCAAGATAAAGGGAAAAAGACCTAAATGAAACTTTTCTTATAAAAAAGAATCTATTAACACCTAAAACGATGAGTTTTATAATTGAAAAGTGACTATTCACTAATTTTCTTTCTTATTTTTTAATGATTTTCTCTCTCTCTTCTTTCAAACTTAGGAACTAAAATGTTAGAAAAATAAAGTTTTAGATTAATTAAATTGTTTAATTTCCAAACTAAAGGGATCCAAAATGATTGTTTTTTTTTGTTAAAACCCGAAAAGAAAATTTATGGAAAATCCGCTAACACAAATTATTATTATATTTTTTAAAAAGGGCATTCCAATTTTTCTATGATGCAATTTTGATCCTCTCATTTTCATACCCAAATTCCTTGTCATCGTCCCCATTTTCTGCCAAAAACCCGACCCCTTAGTTTCTATCATTTTCCTTAATCTTTACAAAAACCTAACCCCAGCAATTCGTCATTCCCTTTCCCTAGTCCATCAACTCTGTTGTTCCTTTGGTTTTTGGTGTCATTTTTGTTAATTTTAGGGTCATTTGGTTTTCCTTATACTAGACAAACTTCACAGCTTGACTGTACCTCTCCCTTCCAGCAATTTACTCGTTGTGCACATGTAAAAGTTTACACTATGTTCTAACATTGCTTTGTCTGGTTATCCTTTGTTGTCTTCACCCTTCTGACAATAAAGATTTGTCTGATTTGATTTTAGGGTTTGCAGGTTGCAAAGTGTTCCAAGTCTAAACTTTTCCCCTTCCCCTATAAATAGGAAGTTGGGTTAAGGTTTTAGGCACGAAAAAGAGGAGAGGAAAGAGGAAAAAAAAGAAAGATAAAGAGATATAATGTGTCACATATTGCAGCTAGAAGTGTGGCAGGAGACAAAGAACAAGAGATGATAAAGGCTATGGTAATTTGAAATTATGATCGTTGCTGGAATCCATTAAGACACTAAATGCACCGTTTAATTTTTCTGTTTTGTATTGTTAAATAACACGTGTAATAAAGCCTGCTATTCCTACAATTGTGGGCAAATCAATTATTGTGTGATATATTGGTTGTAATAGAATATGAAAAGTAGAGAGAAAATTAATGAATGCATGGAGAGAGAGAGAGAGAGGTGAATCACTCCATTTCTATCCACTTTCCCTTTGTTTTTCTTCTTCTATCCTTGTTACCTGATTTCATCAACCATTGTTAAAGAACTAGTTTCTCATTGGATTCTTTAATTGTTGGTAATATTTCCATTTCAATCATACCATAATGAGAGAGAGAGAAATAGACAAGAAGAAAAAGCCTGTTGGTAAATAATATATATAAAGAACTTAATTAAAGAACAAAGAATAAAAAACAAAGAACAGGGAATAATAGAACAAGGAAATAAAGAACAATGAGTAGAAATGAATAGTGTGAGGTTGTTGCTATCCCTCTAGTTTTATTTATAGATGAAATCAAACACTACAAAAAATAAGAATCATAACAACCATCATCTCCTTTATCTAAGGAATTATATAACTAACTAGACTTATTCTAGATAAACTTAAATCTAAAGATTCAAACAACATCAAGATAATGATGCCATTAACAGATAGATAATAATAAAAGAAAAAAAAAATTACTGAACAACAAACTTTCAGCTTTGGTGCCATAACTTCAACACTTTTCCTTGATCTTCATATGCTTGGTCCTATTATGAAAAACATAATTTTTTGAAATAGCTATTGCTGATGTGTTATCATAGAACAATTCTGTGGGACTTCATTGATCAAAGTCCAGATTAGTTAGCATTTTTCTTAGCCATATCAATTGCTTTGCTACCACATATGCTGTTATGTACCTTGTCTCTATAATGGAATGTGCAACCATTGATTGCTTCTTTGAGTTCCAATAGAAAATGCTTTCTCCCATAGCAAAACAATAACCTGGGATGCTCATCATTTCTTCATCACTTCCAGCCTAGTCATTGTTAGAAAAACCAATAAGTTTAACAGAACTAAATTTCACAAAATGCATGCCAAACTTTATGGTCCTTTTTAGATATCTTAGAACTCTCTTGACTGCCACAAAATGGATTTGACTTGGACCTTGCATGAACCTAGAGAGGTAATTGACATCAAACACAATGTTTGGATATGTAGTAGTTAAATATAACAAGCTCCCAACTAAACTTCTATAGGCTTTACCATCTGTTTTGGGTGCTCCATCCTCCTTAATTAGCTTTTGTCCCAGTACCATAGGTGTACTAACTAGTTTGTAATTTTTCATTGCAAATTTATTTAGTAGCTTCAAAGTAAACCTTTTGTGACATAAAAGGTAACCTTACACAGACTGAGTTACCTATATGCCTAAGAAATATGTCAGCAAACCAAGTTCATTCATCTCAAACTTATCCTTCATGTTAGCTTTAAACTCCTCTACAAATTGCTCATTGTTTCCTATAATCAATAAATCATCTACATATATTGACACAATCAGTTTATGTTTATCAACATACTTCATATACAAAACTACTTCATTCATACTCCTTTCAAAGCTTAAGCTTAAGAGATGACTATTCAATTTGTTGTACCAGGCTTTAGGAGCCTGTTTAAGTCCATACAAAGCCTTCTTTAGAAAATACACCTTGTTTGATGTAATCTCTTTTTCAAAACCATCAGATTGTTCAACATATATTTCTTCATTTAGAACACCATTCAAAAATGCAGATTTGACATCCAATTAAAAGATATACCAACCATTTTGTGCTGCTAAAACAAGCAAAAACTTTATTGTATCAAGCCTAGACACTAGAGCAAACATGTCAGTGAAATCAATACCTGGTTCTTGTGAATATCCTTTATTACAAGCCTTGCTTTGTACTTGTTGATATTCCCATTTGCATTTAGTTTAGTTTTGAAGATCCACTTCATACCTATTACCTTCTTGTGAACTAGTCTGTCAACCAGTATCCATGTTTCATTCTTTTTTATCATAGTGAGCTTTTCTTTCATTGCTAATGTCCACACTTGTGAATTGATTGCTTTTTCAAAATCTATTGGTTTTGCTTCAGCAACATTGCACTTGTTGTAAATATCAGTAAAAGATCTTGTCCCCCTTACTAGTTTGTCATCGATAACATTATCATCCTCTGCAACATCTATTTCAATTTGTTGTTTCTGTTTTATCCCTTCAATTGATGCAGTTTCCCAGTTCCATGTAACACTTTCTGCAACTTTTACATTTCTAGCAATCACAACTTTGTTACCTTTCAGATAATAGATTTTATAAGCATTAGATTTAGTGCTATAGCCTATAACATTCCTATATCAGCTTTTTGATCAAGTTTTCTCCTCTTAGCTTCAGGTTTCAAGACATAACAAGGGCTGCCAAAGACTTTTAAATGATCAATATTGGGTTTAAAGTCATACCAAATTTCATAAGGAGTTTTGTTTGCCAAAACTCTTGTGGCCATACGATTTAGAAGGTAGGATTGTAATAACCCGAGATTTCCAATCATTTCATGAAAAAAAATTCATGGTAATTTTTTTTTTGTAAACCATTATGTCGATGATGTTTTTCACATTAGTATTCCAAGAACTAGCCAATAGGTTTCATTCATTGGTAGAGTACAATACCCATATAATTTCGTAAATCAACATCCCTATAAAAGAGAACTCAGTACACATACTCATAACATTATATTTACATATTCATAAGTTTCCATTCCTGTTCTGATATAGTTATCATTACAAGTCTTTATAAAAGTGTCGAACGACAATTTCATAACTAGTACATTTGTTCAAACAAAATACATAATGTCTTAACATACAGATACATAGTCATTAACAAAATATACGGACCCGTGAGACGGGATTCCTATGCACCTTGATTGAGTGACGTCCCTGTTACAATGCAAAATGGATACAAGAATTATAAATAATTTAAACATTATATTAAATATTTAAAAGAATATTATCACTACTTTCCGTTAACAACCTAAGTGAGTATATTCCTTCCTTTACTCCTTATGTCAATTGTATTATGCTTACTCACACGTCTTAACCTCTTCATAGGAGTTGTAGGGACCAGAGTTAATACATTGGCCGTGGTTAAATTACTTCGCTTTACCCCGGTCATCCTTTACGGACATTACTAACCACGGTCAATCGCATTTCTTAAACCTGGTCATCCAATTCGGATGCCACTAACTAAAGCTAAGTCGTAATATCCAAACCCGGTCATCCAATTTGGATGCCATTAGCCGAAGCTAATCACAATACCCAATCAAACACTCCATGAACAATTTAGTAGTCATAACAAAATAGAATAATTCTTTTATACGACATTATTTCAGAGATTTGATATTATTTAAGAAGAGGGTGGAGACCACCTACCTGTTCCTCCCGTGGGGTGTCCTCGTCCGGTCGAAGGTCCGATCCTGGTCGTATCGCCTGACGTATCAAATGATCACTAATCAACATATTCACATTCAATAATCATATAAACCGATACCATACATATTCGAAGAATACACATGTTCACATTCAAGTGTTCCACACATCATATAATCATACAATGAAAGTCATCATATCAAGACACTTCTCTTAATTTTAAACGTAAGTCACCCACGAACATCCTAACGTTTAATTCTCGAGTCTCGTAGTGAGTTAGGTCAAATTGACGATGAAATCATCACGAGAATTAAATCATTTCTGACATGGAATTTGTCAACGAAATTAATCCATTGTTGTCACAGAAAATCATCAGAGAAAACTGGGTCGCTGGTGACACAGAAATCATCAGCAAAAAATGGGTCGCCAGTGACACATAAATCATTACAAAAAAACTAAGTCGCTGGTGACACATAAATCAACAACGACGATTGAGTTACGGATGACACATGGAATCGTTAGTGAAAGTTTAATTTATTGCTGACTTAGAAATCATCAATGAAAATTGAGTCGTTTTCGACTCAGAAATCGTCAGCGAAAATGAATTCACGGCAAACACATGGAATTTTCAGCGAACACAGTTCACAGCTTACTCAAAATCATTAGCGAAAATTGAGTTGCTGTCGACTTAGAAATCTTCAACAATGATCGAGTCATTTTTTATTTTACTTTTTCCCTAGGCTAAGCGTAAGGTTTACACTAAGCTTTCCCATTTGTAACATACTCCAACCTAGTTGGATATAAACCATTACCATGTCACATCTAATTTATCACAAGTTTATCAAGCGATACACAACCAAGTCTCAACATTTATATTTTGCAAAGGTTCTCCTAATCATCATCTCAAGACCGAAAGCTAATGTTGCCACAATCATACATTCTATGCTTTCAATTCTATCATGCCAATTAATCAACACAAATTAATAGTCAATTCATATTTCATAAGAGTCCCATTTCCACCCTTTCTCTTGTTTCTCTAAGGGTGTTCATCATGTAAGATTTCCCTCATGGTTTCCCCTTTTTCTTTAACCAGACATTGATGTCCATTCTCTCCCAATTTACACATGCAATTCATCATTTCCATCACAAATATATTCATAACAATATGCTACAATCACATCTTTATTCACTTGGTTCATAACCATTCAAATTTATCAATCACATAAACAAGATCAAAGCATTAACATAGTATGGTTTCTGTTTAAGCTCAAACATGTCACTAAGGGCTTAACAAGATTACAATTCTGCACCTTCTATCATTTCATCTCACTTTCACACAAGCTCTTCAATCATATATGAAAAATCAAGACATTAACATAAACATGAATTCAGTTTCAGCTCAAACATGTTTCTAGGAGTTTAACAAGGTCACAAACAACACATTTCATCACTTAATTTCTTTTATTATTTCAATTGGATGGCCCTTAGTTAGGGTTTGTTCATCCATATACATCCATTTATTTTTGTTAAAGATTCTGAAGTTATGTTCCCTTCACCCCTATTTTTCCTTCAATCTCTCTATTTAATCTTTCCAAATCTATAAGTGCAAGAGCCCTAAGTCTTTCCCTTTAAGGTTTCTTCCTCCCTTTGTCCCTAAATCTTAAAGAAACAATTAAGGAAGTGATGTTATTATTACCACACGATTTTAAGAAAGCTTTAGGAAAGGTTCTAGTGGTTTTCTTCCTCTTTTCTCTCAGTTTTCTCTCCTGCTTCTATTGTTCTAGCCGACCCTCTAGGCTCTTTTTTTCCCATGTTTTTGGTTGTCTCTCATTTATCTAACTCTCTATTCACTCAAACTCTCAAGAGAAATGGCATGCAAGCTGGTTTGGTTAGGTTTCTTCTTAGGAAAGGGTGGCTGCTATAGCTAAGACTGCTAGCCGGTTTTGGGGGAGAGGAAAAGTCATCTCTTTTCTTCTTCTGCATTTACACCCCTCTTAAATGAGATGGGGGTGTTTGGGTACTGGTCATGCTTGTTCTTTTTCCTCCTTTGGGTTATCTTAGGGCTGGTTACCTCCCCCACAATTCCCACCTAGAGTAGGCCAGTTTCCCCCTATAATTTCCACCTATAGTAGGCTGGTTTGTTTCCTTTAATTCTTTTCTAGCATAGGCCGGCCTAATACTATTTTTTTATTGGGTTTTACATTCTACTCCCCTAATATAAATTTTATCCTCGAAATTAAGGAGGTTTCGCATTCCATACTTGATTGTTCAAATAGTTTGAGGCACTTCCTCATCTCAGATTCCTTCTCTCAAGTTTCTTCTTCTATTTGAGTGGTCTACCATAAGATCTCGACAATAAAAATCCTCTTATTTTGTAGTTATTTCACTCCCTAATCTAGAATTCTTGTGGGTCTCACTTCGAGCGTTAGGTCCTCTTTGACTTCTATCGTAACTTGGGGTAGAACTGGGTGAAATCCACGTTGGCCTTTCGTAACAAGGAGACATGGAATACATTGTAGACCTTGGCTAACTGTAGGGGCAAGTCTACTTTGTAGGCTACCAGTCCAATACGTTGCAAGATTTTAAAGGGTCCAATGAAACGGGGAGCTAGCTTTCCTTTCAATCCAAACCTCAACATATTCTTTCACGAGGCTACCTTAAGGAATACCTGATCTCCCACATTAAACTCAAGGGGTCTCCTCCTCACATCCACATACTTCTTCTGTCTATCCTGTGTGACTTTTATCCTGTCATTAATGGTTCTTACTTTTTCAGTGGTGACCTGAACCAATTTTGCGTCATACAACTTCCTATCCCTAATTTCTTCCTAACATAAAGAAGTCCTGCACCTCCTACCATACAAAGCTTTGTTCAGGGCCATACTTCTTCTGTCTATCCTGTGTGACTTTTATCCTGTCATTAATGGTTCTTACTTTTTCAGTGGTGACCTGAACCAATTCTGCGTCATACAACTTCCTATCCCTAATTTCTTTCTAGCATAAAGGAGTCCTGCACCTCCTACCATACAAAGCTTTGTACAGGGCTATCCCTATTGTTGCTTGATGGCTATTATTGTATGTGAACTCCACCAATGCTATGTGTTCCTCTTAGTTTCCTCCAAACTCTAATACACACACTCTTAATAGGTCTTCTAAAATCTGGATGACTCTTTTTGATTGGCCATCGGTCTGGGATGGAATGCAGTACTCATATCTAACCTTGTCCCTAAGGCGAATTGTATGCTCGGCCAAAGACGATAGGTGAACCTAGGATCCCGATTCGAGACAATGGATACTGGAATCCCATGAAGTCGCACTACCCTATTTATGTAAATCTTGGCAAGTTTATCTATCAGATCAATCATCTTTATTGGTAGGAATGGTGCAGACTTTGTTAAGAGGTCGACGATAACTTATATTACATCATTCCTTCTTTTTTCCCTTAGAAAATCCTGACACAAAATCCATGGTGATCATCTCCCACTTTTATTCTGGCATTTATAGTGGCTGCAATGGTCTTGCTGACCTTTGATGTTCTACTTTAACTTGTTGACAAATGCCGCACTTCAATACATATTCAGCTATCTCTCTTTTTATATTAGGCCACCAGTAGTGAGGTTTTAGGTCTTGATACATCTTGGTACTACAAGGATGCATGGTAAACTTGAATTCATTTGCTTCTTGTAGAATCATCCGTTTAACCATCTTGTTATTGGGTATATACACACGTTGTCCCATCATCAACGCTCCATCATCTGCTACTCGGAATGGGGTTTCTATCCCGACATCCATTTTCCTTCTTATCTTGGACCCCTTAATGTAACTGAGTTGGGCTTGTAGTATCTATTTCTGATACGTTGATCGTACTGTGAGCTGAGTAATTAGTACCCCTCCTGAGTTGATACCTAATTTTGCCCTTATCTCTTTCAGCTCCGTTAGCGGTCGTTCCTCCCATAACGTTGGTTTACTCAATGTTGCTTTGTTTTTGCGATTGAGGGCATCCACCACCACGTTTGCTTTTCCAGGGTAGTGTTCTATGGTGCAATCATAGTTTTTAATAAGCTCTATCCACCTTCTTTGCTATATATTTAACTTCTTTTGTGACATTAAATACTTCAAACTCTTATGGTCAGTGAAAATTTGAAGTTGGGACCTGTATAGGTGCCTCCAAAATTTAAGAGCAAATACCACAACGACCAACTCTAGGTTGTGCGCCAGATAATTCTCTTTGTGAGTTTTTAACTATTTAGATGCATAGGCGATCACCTTCCTATATTGCATTAAGACACACCCAAGTCCTTTCCTCGAGGCATCACTATAGACCACAAAGCCTTCGGTGATGAGCATCTTTTTTTAATTCTTGGAAGCTTTCCTCACATTCCTTCGACCATACCCACTTTTTATCCTTCCTAGTTAATTGCATCAAGGGAGTTGCGATCACAAAAAACCCTTCAATAAACCTTCTGTAGTACCTCACAAGCCCTAGGAAACTATGTATCTCGATCATCATAGTTGGTCTCTCCCACTTCAAGACTGTTTCAACCTTTTGGGGGTCTACAAAGACACCTTCTACCAAAATAACATGTCATAGAAATGTTACTTTTTCCAGCCAGAACTCACTTGTTTAGCTTAGCATGTAATTGATGGTTTCTCAGAGTCTGCAAAACTTGTCTTAAATGTCCCTCATGTTCCTCAAAGGAGTTTGAGTACACCAAGATGTCATCAATAAACACTACCATATATTTATCAAGGTACAGTTGGAAGACCCGATTCATTAAGTCCATGAAGAGGGCTGGGGCATTTGTCAATCCGAACGGTAACACCAAAAATTCATAGTGCCCTTATCAAGTTCTGAATGTGGTCTTTGGTACATCCGATTCTTTAATCTTTATTTGATAGTACCCTGACCTCAAATCTATTTTCGAGAATACTCTAGCTCCCTTCAGTTGATCAAATAAGTCATTTATCTATGGTTGTGGGTACTTATTTTTCATTGTTATTTTATTCAACTAATGGTAGTCAATATAAAGTCTATGAGTCCCATCCTTCTTTTTCACAAATAAAAACGGTGCTCCATGTGGTGAGTTGCTGGGTTGTATAAACCCTTTGTCTAACAATTCATGTAGTTGAGTCTTTAACTTGTTCAATTCTGCCAGAACCAGTTGGTACGATGATTGAGCTATGGGTGGCACCTCTGGGAAGGTATTTATGGACACCTCTACCTCTCGTTCTGGGGGTAGTCCCGACAGCTCTTCGAGAAACATGTTTGGAAATTTCTTCACTACTGGAATATCATTAGCCGCAGACTTTCTCCATAAGAGTTTAAGATGTATGCGAGGTATCTCATACATCCCTTTCTTAGCAACTTCCAGTAGTTACAACCGATACTAGGTTGATTAGGTTGGGAATCCTCTCTCCTTTGAATACCATCTCCTACCTTCAAGTATTAGGAACACAACGGTTTTAGTATAACAATGTATCTGGGCCTTGTACTTACTCAGCCAATCTATGCTTAGGATTACATCAAAATCATGTAATTCTAATGGTATCAGGTCTACTTCTGTTTCATACCTAGCTAGACTAACCCCCACTCCCACATACATACTATTTGTTTCTACTCTATTTCCCGACGGAGTCTTAATTACGAACCCTTTTCCTATTATTTTTACTTCTTGCCCTATCTTGGTGACAATTCTTCTAGCAATAAATGAGTGAGTAGCACACGGATCAAACAACACATGCACTTTAAAGTTATTCATTTGTAGCGTACCTACCATTACATCGGATGCTGCTCTAACCTCTTTCTATGTCATGTGGAAGACCCTTCCCAGGGTTCGGTCATTCCATGCCCTTGGCCTTCATTGGCTGGAATTTGCCCTTGATTATGAAGACCTCATCGGCCTATTCACTATGACTGATCGTTGATAACTCTGACTTGGCTGTCTTAGTCTCTATGCTTGTCCAATATTCCTGTTGAGGCAGTCCTTCTTGTAATGGCCTCTTTCGCCGTAGTAATGGCATCCTTGCCCTAGATACTGATAGTTTCTCCATCTATGGCCTTCCTCTCTACATACAAAACATCATCCCCGGGAAATTGAGCAGTCTTTAGGGTGCCTTGGTTCACACTTCACACAATGAGGACAGTTAACATTCTTCCGGTCACTGGTCCCTCCCGAAGGGTTCGTCCTTGAATGAGTCTATCCCCCATTATTCTTTCGCTTGACTATTGGTTGAACGACACCGTTAACGCTCCCTTTTTTCTATATTGTTCAAACATTCCACTCTTTCCTTAGTGGTTTGCCGGCAGAATAGTCCCTATATCTCTTTTTACCTATTCCTTAATGACCCATTGACCCCCTCCAATACAAGCTTCTAAAGCCTGTGCTACCTCAATAAGCTCCCTTACTATTTTAAATTGTAAGGCGATTAACCCTTGCCTCAATTCCTGTCGAAACCCATCTTTCAACTTCTCATTCATATGCTCTTCTATCGGGACGTAGTGTAGGGCAAACAATGAGAGATCATGGAATCTCCTTTCATACTCCAATACTGACATCTCACCATGTCTTAATGATGCAACCATATTATTCGATAGTTTCACCCACATTTAACTAGTGTTTTGCCTATGTTTTATATATAAAATGCCTTGATATTTTTTTTTTTATGTTTTGAAGGCACTTTTGGATGAAAGATGCAAAAATGAGTAAATTGAAGGTAATTGACAGATTTGACCTTCAGTCGATGTTTTGTGCAGAGCGTGAGCTCTAGAGGTCGAAATGAAGTGATTCTAGTGGCATTAAAAAGCTAACATCCATACCTTTCTGGAAATTTAAGGCAAGAAAATAAAATAAGGAAGAGCATGGAAATCACAGCCTGACACGACCAAAAGATTGATGTCTTTTCCCAAGTGCAGGAGTGTCAAAGTAATAAATAACCCGGCAAGACCGGGGTCGAACCACAGGGAGGTTAATTGTATAAATTATAGATAATAACAAAAATAACAACAAAAGCAATAATAATAAGTTTAAAGAGAGCTTTGAGATGTGATATTGATGTAAGGATT
>Ga0307517_10002856_pt1 | contig 27422 bp, 23 predicted proteins | sample 23_EM_MG_FD_194515 | JGI IMG/M metagenome (GOLD analysis project Ga0307517, IMG submission 194515) | Populus trichocarpa ectomycorrhiza microbial communities from riparian zone in the Pacific Northwest, United States - 23_EM | ecosystem: Host-associated > Plants > Roots > Unclassified | place... | reverse complement strand
CCCAAATATGATGATAGCGTTGTAATAAAGATGTTTCGTTTCTTCAAGCACAGACTCCCGGCTCGGAAATTTTAAAATAGCAGTTCAACTGAGACACCTGTAGGGCCCGGCCGTCCGTCCCGGGCATCGGTTAGGACGGACTACAATTTGGCGTCCGTCTCGTCCAAGGGCCGCCAAATTCATCCCGTCCTAGGCAAAAGATGGACGGACTGGACGCTTGGGGACACTGCCTGTAATCTAGGCTTATTAGCAACCCACGGTAGTACAATCCCGGGGTAAGCCAAGTTGAAAATATCGGTATAATTTCTTAGGCGCCGTGTGATAGCTGATAGCACGAAGAGTCGAAAGCAATATCATCTGGCCAAATCTTGAAGTCCGCATCAACCCTGAACCTCGGAAACCGCTATCGCAACAAATCGACACCAACTCAATGAACTTTAGAAACAAATAATAGAACAAAGAGAAAAGTATATTTATAGTATCCTTACCACTAGTGCTACCCAGAGATCCCGTGATAGCGGAAGTCCAAGTTTTATCGTGCAAGTGCTGTGGGTGAATCATTATCACGGAGGTAGATGAGGGTTAGGGCGGATGCAGCATTCACAATCGGGGCGGGATGGTTTCGACTTTGAGATGAAATTCCAAGCTCGCATTATTGAGACAATCCGTATTCAAGGGAGTAAACCTCCTCTACATATACCGACCCTTAGTCCTATGCCCCAGCCTATACCAAGAAAATATCTATGAGTTACATATGGTCTCATTGGGGTGTGGCTTGTTAACCAAGCTAATTTCACCCATGCGACGATACAGGATCATATTTCCAACAGCTCATAATCCCCCGCCAACGGCTACCCCTGTTGAAAATGATGCTGCTCGCCATACTCTCACGATACTTCCCTTATTCAGATGGCTTCCGGGAGCGCACTTTGTGGCATTGGATATGCCCTGAGGATCCGGGTGTATGGCTCGGGCATCGGACATAGGTTTGTGTTCGGAGATGTTCGGAGGATTCAGGCATGGGTTTGTCTTCGGAGACACGCTTTGGCTTCGGGTATACTGTTCGGCTTTGGGCGTTTGGTTTGTAGGTTCGGGAAAGCATTACGAATGCAGGAATGCGCGATAGTTTTGGGATCGTGCGGCTTTCGGGAGAGCCGGGAGAAAAGCGGAAGTACTGTAAGATCAGCCGGAAAGAGCTGGAAGCTCGGGGGTGGGAGGTGTTTGTTTTCCTTTTAGTTAGCCGGGAGTGCTCTCGGGGGAAGGAGAGACTCACATGGAGTAGTGTGGTGTCCTGTGATCGCTTGTTAGTTAGTCGAAGGAGTTGTCGTTGTGCGTGAGCCTAAGGTCGTTGTTAGTGAAAAGATTTTCCCCGCCCCTGTAGTGTGCGATCGTTTTCGTCGTGAGTTTGCTTGGCGTTTAGTTTCACCGCTCGTTGCTCGCCTTGTATACCATATTAACTTGAATAAGAGCAACACGCCCTAGTAGGTTCAAATAACACAAATGCCGCAATCGAATGGGGGGTCAGTGCATAGAAATTAAACCCCCAAGAAGAGGTATGAGTTAGAGATTGGGTATTAAAATCACAGAAAAATTCAGGAAAATCCAATTTCTTCGCTTTTGGGAATGCTCAGATTGCGCAAGTTTCTACCACACGCTAAACTGACATACTAGCGCGTGTGGCGCTTATTCAAGTTAAAAGGGTAGTATCGTTTGTCAAGTGAAGTCTGAAGAGGCCCAACCTTCCCCGGACAACGCCAAAGGGAAGTCTATCATCAAGAGGTGAGAATAGATTCTGAGAACTAACAGCACTATTATGAAAAATCTCCTCAAGTACAGAACACGAGAAATGGAAATCAAAAATGGCTTATCTAGTTATTGCTAATATTAGCGAGTCTGAAGTTAAAACTCCTTCTGTCCTGGTTACTCTGGCATCGCCACTATTTTTGACCTTTCTTTTTGGGGGTTCGCTGGCGGATTGATCTTTAAGAGTTCAATCGTCGAGGGGTGATCGGCTAATTGCCCATTTTCATTTGGTGATGGATTAGGTCGCTTGCGGTTGGGCGGCGGTCGGGTACGGGTCGGGTGAGAGCTTCAGCAGGGTTCCAGTAGGCATGGTGGGGTACAAGGGTATACCATGAATTCATGGTACAGAGCAGGGATAGGAGGTTAGAGAGTAGTGGTACAGCGCGTATCCAGTGTGTACCATAATTTTGTCCAAATCAGAGCTAATGAATTCAACAAGGTGAGAACTAAAGAACTAAACATATCATGATCATAGCTAGACGTTACTGATTATCCTTTGTTTCCTGCCTTTTCCTCAGCCATCATACCATTGATACCAGTAGGGTAAAGAGCAGGATCAGTCTATCTCTGCCTCGTATGGCCCCACTTCTCACCATTTCACGGACACAGCTGCAGGAAACAAAAATTCATCCAAGATAAATCAAAATTGGGATTAAGAATACGGAAATAACAATATAAAATGACCTACAAAGGGTTCAGAAAATCAAAACACGCACAAAAGTCATTGACACTTAAGACAAACATGTAAAATAACAGCCAGAAAGTTCCACTACAAGAGAAAAAAACAGGAGAATAAGAGACAGGGAGAGAAAGAGATTCATCCATGATCCTTCTCCGGGCTAATTCACCTTTCCCTCTTCCTCTGCCCCATGTGCCTATTCACAAGCTACTGAATAGTCATTTGCTCCGCCATCTTATTCCCTTTTCTAGTAATATTTGACCCGTCACCAGCGCTCACCAAAGAACCAGGACACATCTCATATAACATCCAGAATGTGAGATTCTCGTCTCTAGCACAGGTCGCGAAGGTCTGACTGTCGGGGCTGGTTGCGGCGGGTAGGATTCCGATCTCATCGGCAAGGATGTTGATATTGCGGAGAAGGTTTGGGTAGCTCCAGATGCTGGGTTGGTTATCCGACATTCTGTGGTAGAAGACTAGCCTGCAGTAAAATTGGGTATAAAAGAGAGCAAAAGAGTGAGAAAGAGAGTGAGAGATCGAGACCGTGAGTGAGTGAGTGAGAGTGAGACTGAGAGTGAGAGAGGCTAAAAGAGGGTGTGTGTGAGTGTGAGGGTGAGCAAGTGAGCAGAAGGAAGAGGGGGTGATGAAGAGCCTGAGAGCGTAGAGGATAGAGGGCAGAGAGTGCGCGGAGGAGAGGCTACCAGAAGAGAGGGTGGGGAAGAGAGTGTAGGGGAGAGTATATCGGATAGAGTAAGGGAGTGACAAAGTACAAGAGCTGGTCAGCAAGCAAGTAAGAAAGGCGAGTAAGAGCGAGGACATGAGACAGAGCATATGAAAAGTGTAGGAGAGTGGGAGAGAGAGAGAACTAGTATTTAGTGTGGCCACCATTGGCGGCAAGAACGGTATCAACACGATCAATCATGGTATCAATAATCTGACCAAATTCGTAGTCGGTAATTTCATTCCACTGACTCTCAATTGCCGCAATCATGTCTTTGTGGTTCTGAGGTCGAGGGTGAAGCTTGCCTATCCGTGACTTCATTAATCTCCAGATGACCTCAATTGGGTTAAGGTCAGGTGAGGTAGCAGGGCAAGGAAGAAGATAGTTAGAAAGCCCACGGTCTTGCAGGTCAGCAACTGTAGTACGGGCTCGATGAGGAGAGGCATTATCATGTTGAATATAAACATAGTCCTCGGTCCGGGCAGACTCATTTTGCCAGAATCGATCAAGATGGGGCAGAATGTAGGTTTGGTACCCTTTGGCAGTTACAGTCTTACCCCAGGCGGCTTTATCCCATATGATAAGTGGACCTTTGCGACCGCCAACAAAACAGGCCCAAACCATAATCGCTTCCAGCTTCTTGAACTTCGGAACAAGGCAAGATTCTTCAAACTCGTCTCCCACTTTTCGAGTGACCCACACCCGGCCAGGTGCTCCTCCAACATTGAAAGCACATTCATCCGTCCAGATAACCTTGGACCAGTCTTGTATAGTCCATACTTTGTAGGTGTCGGCCCAGGAGTAGCGTGCCTGTAGGATAATGATCTGTTAGTCTTTATTAAGCAAGACGAAGAAAAGCTTTTTATTGGATAAACAGGCCATGTGCTAGGAAGTAGGAGTTGCCTCTTTTACTCGGGTACTTGTTACCAGCAAGGAGTGACCGAAAATATGCGTAGTGCGTTTGCAGTATGCACCGATAGCTTGCCATATATTTTCTGAACTCATGTTTTCGGTCACCTCTTACCTTTAACTAGTATATAGACAACTAATGACCGATGCTGGAGATATTGAATACTAGGAGTAGATACTAAACTCGAGATAGGACCTATGTCGGTCCGGGTGTAATGTCGGGAAGAAACATACACAGTACCTGTACGTAAAGAATTAGCATTTCACCTTACTCTGGATATTTGAGTTTGTATTGAGTACTAACATATACTTCTCTAACGTATCTGTGTTCCCGACATGGCACCCAGGCCGACAGCTCCCGACTGCGAGCTGACAGAGAGAACACGGGATATAATTTGGCAGGTATAAGGCCGGGAAGAAATAGAAGCTATGACAGCTTATCCCTTCCGTCCACCTCATGACATCCCGGTATCCTTCAGACGAATAAGACACTCAAATCTATGGCATAGCTTGCATACACCCTTACCCTTTACAGAGACTTGATTGGAGGACAGCTAGTTCGTGATTAGGAATTCTTACCAATGATTTCCTATCAGCAAGAAAAGCAAAGTCGCACAAGTCTTGCAAGGGGTTTGAGAGTCTTATCCGTCCAAGGGATCGTTTCTAGGTAAGATTAAGGAGCAGAAGTAGAGAGAAGAATACTTACTTGGCGAGTTTTATTGGAAAGATAGGGCTTCTTTCGAGCGACACGCCGATGATATCCCGCAGAAGCCATAGTGCGACGTAAGGTACGGTCGCAGGCCGTAAGACCTGCCATACGAGCAACCTCAAGATAAGGCTTACGACGATTCTCCGCTGAGGAGGTGGCTAGATCGATAAGCTTCTTGCGGTGTGGGGTGCGGAGAATAGCGTGCCGGCCTCGCAACTTGCTATGGGTAGGGGTGAGTGGAGGGTGCGCAATGCGGTATACGGTAGAGAGTGCAACTCCGGTTGCAGCTGAAATTTGTCCATACGGCCAGTGCGCATAGTGCTTGAGTGCACGGATTTTATGGCGAAGCGCTATATCCACTTCAGTACGGAGAGATGAGATGTTGAATTCTGAGGTTGCCAGTCCGGGTTCAGGACCAAGGTCTGAAACTGGAGTTGCAAAACATAGACTGTTTTGAGGATCGAATTCCAAGTCCGAAGCTGCTTCTCCATTTGCTCTTTAGACTTCTCTCTGACTTGGGGAATTAGAGATGGGACAAGGAGAAGGACTTCTGCACTCTACGCCTGGCTCAGAATCAGTATCAATAAGATACTCAAACTCAGAGTCGGGCTTGGTAGACGTAGTAGAGGTGGTCAAAGGTCTATTGGGAAAGGATATATTGGAATCATCATCATCAGATGTTTCGGCATCGAAGAGCCATGTGCGCAATGCACTTGGACTTCCGGGGACTGGAAGGTTGAGCACGCTTTGGTTGGTCGAGTGGAAAGGCATTGGAGAACTTGAACAACTTGGAGAACTTGGATAAAAGCTGTATCATAGAGGACGAGTGTATGTGGCACGACATAAGAGTTCTTGTAGTTCCTATTTATGTTAATCTCTCGTACACGCATTCATGATCTCTCACTCGAGCACCTTTACGACTACACCATCTCCTTATTTTTGACGGTATCTTTCGGATAATTAAGACAGCTATTACTCTCATGATTCTCTTCAGCGATCTCAGAAATGTGAGTATCGTGACTTTACTCTCTAAACCTGCACTTTACTCGTGTTGGTTTACTCGCTAAACCTGCACTTCGCTGATGTTGGTTTAAGCAAGAATAGCCAACACCATTCCCTATCCACTAATTAGCATTCAGTCCTTGTCGCACCTGACCCTAAGTTTGAACACCCAAGTTTTTCTGTGTTCCAAAATTACCGTTGCAACAGAGAATGACCACCCCGGCTCTGTACCATGAATTCATGATAGACCCTAGTACCATAGGCTGTATGGGCGTCTAGTACTCACGCGGCCGAGTGCTGAGTTCGTCACATGATCATCGATTCCGATTGACCAACAGGAATCGATGATCACGTGACGAACTCAACACTCGGCCGCGTGAGTACGGTAATACTGGTAGTGGTGTACAGGGTATTAAGGGTAAGTCTGTCGAACCCCTGTGGTTGGTCCAGTGGCCTCTCGGCCACTCAGAGCACAGGATCCTCTCTAGCCACTGGGGGAGAGTTCGACAGACTTTTTTCTATCACTAAAATTTAGCGTAGATTGGCTAGGTAGATGCCGAAAAAGGGGTTACACACACACTAATTTCGATGAATGAGCCACAGTTCGACAGACTTACCCGTTTTGTTTTTTTGTTAAATCCGCGGTTTATTCGTAGCTAGCTACAGGAAAATCCATGGCATGCAACCTAAGTTATGGCCTAAAAACCCAAGAACAAAAGGAATTTCACCCCCGGCCCTTCCCAAGTAACAAATAAACGGTAAACTTGAATACCACATCCAATCCTGTCATAATTGAAAAACAATTTGTATTTCATGAAACCAAACCAAGTTGGCATTTTCTGTCTTTTAGGAAATCCCCCATCAACACAGGAAATCCTATTCTTATTATCACTTCTCTTCCATAACCACAGACTCAGAGTGGAAGGACCCCCAGTCTGGGGCTATGAAAGAGCATAGGGTAGTCAGCAGTAGTAGGATGCCAGCCTGGTGCTTAATCTCAGAGGATACCATTCCAGCACAGTTATGAAGCTCCAAGTTCAGTGCCCGGGCAGGATCGTGAGATGTGTTTGTGGTATTGAAGCCCACTGCTCACCTTCCTAAATAGGAAGGTGAAAGGTGGGGTGTGGAAAATCGTTGTGAGGGAGCTTGTCGACAGACTTACCCGCACACCCGAGTACTGGTACTCGGATACAAGGGTAGTTGGGGCCCGGTAACACACACTCGCGCAGCGTTATTGCTTGAGAAAACGCAGCGAAAGTGCTGCTGTCACAGGTCCCAGGTTGTTGCATATCTGGGGTTGTTCGCCGAAGCTTAGTCATAGGTTTAGCTTGGTTGCAACCGGCTATAGGGCTCACTTCTTTGCACTAGAGGGTTTGCGCAAGAAGACCTTAGTGATAGAAAAACAGGTTAATTTATGTTAAGCTAAAACCGTGGGTCTAGGTGGGCGGCAAGACCTGGGAAAGGTGTAAAACCAGGTTTTGGCGGGCTATAGATATTTGGTGTGTGACAAATACAAAGTTTGAAGTGGTGTGAATAACAAAAAGGATGGAGTGCGCTGTAACTGTGCTTGACCAATTGACACTACTGTGATCAAATAGGGCCTCAGATTCTAAAAAGACCCATTTAATAACAAGAACAGCAGCAAAAATAATACCTTGAGTTCTGTGCGTTCAGTGCGTCGGAGACAGCTGACGCGGGAATACAAGTCGCAAATCAGGACGCAACTACCCTACCACACCACCCATCTGACGCAACCTGACACAGCACCTAATCCTCAGGATGCACCAGATGCAGCACCTAATCCTGAGGTCACTACCTGACACCAGACCACATCTTCCTGAGATAAGTGAAGGGTGCCCCCTTTACCTTTTTCTGACCTGGGTCACAATAGATTTCATACTTTCAATAATTAAATTTACTACTATTCTACTATAGTTCTACTAGTAATATACAGGCTAATCCACATAGAAAGATCTATACACATAGGGAGCCTTCTGCAAAAATATCTGTTGAAGTTCAAGCCCACCTTATGGCATCTGGGGACCTCACGCTAGCCGGGACCCTGTAAAATCATGAATAAAGATTGCGGAGAGATGAACCTTAGACCATTGCATAGCCGGCGGCGAGCCCAACAACCGCTCACAAACAGAATCAAAATCCGTGCAGCAGTTGTCGAATAATCCGCCATCCAGTAAAATATTGCCAGGTTACCAGTGATACCTAATACACCCGCCACAGATGACATCGATTTGCAGAGTTTAGATGCAACAGATATGTACCTTATACCTGTAGGAGGCTGGCATCGAGGCCAACAATCTCGCGCAAACAGAATCAAAACCTGTGGAGCGGTTGTGGAGTAATGCGCCATCGAGTAAAATATCGCCAGCTTGCTAGTGATACCTAATTAGTGGTCGTTATGGGGCAGGGCGGGGCGGGTTTTCACGTGCCAGGCCCCGCCCTTACACAGGGCCAGAGGGGGGATTTTTAGGGTAATCCCCGCCCTGCCGGCAGCCGGGGCCCCTCGCACTCATGGCCTGGACAGGCCCTATTTGTTACGACCCATTTTTAGCAGGGACCCGTCTGGGGGAATGGGTGGGGTTGGGGCATGAACGGGGACTGGGGCAGGGAATGCTGAAAATGACAGCCCACTCCAGGCCGTTGAGCGGGGCAGGGCGGGGAAAAGGGCTGGGGGCCCGTGTTTTCCGGGGCCCCGTCGGCCCCCTAACGAACTGTATACCTAATACACCCTCTACAGAAGACAGCGATTTCTTGAGCTCTGATGGGACCGAGATGTACCATATGCCGTTGGGAAGCCGGCGTTGAGCCCAACAGTCTCCCGCAAACAGAATCAAAATGCGTCTCGTGGTTGTGGAGTAATCTGCCATCGAGTAAAATATCGTCACCTTGCGAGTGATACCTAATACACCCTCGACTGAAGACAGGGATTTTCCAAGTTTTGATGCGAAAGAAATGTACCTTATACCGTTGGGAGGCTGGCATCGAGCCCAACAATCTCCGGCAAACAGAATCAAAATCAATCTCGCGTTTGTGGAGTAATCTGCCATTGAGTAAAAGATCACCAGGGCTACTATAAAAATCCTCTCCAGAGCGGACAGTGACTTCCTGGGCTTTGATGCGACAGGGACGTACCTTATACCGTTGGATAGCGGGTGTTGAGCCGAACAACCTCCCGCAAAGAACAGCAAGATCCGCTTACCGGTTGTAGTGTAATCTGCCATAGAGTAAAAGATCCCTAGGGCTACTATAAAAATCATCTCCACAGAATACAGCGATTTCCTGGGTTTTGATGCTACAGGGACGTACCTTATACCGTTGGAAAGCGGGTGTCCATCCAGCTGTTGTGGAGATATCTGCCATTGAGTAAAATATAGCTAGCTTGATACCTGATATACCCTGCACAGAAGACAGCGACTTTATGAGTTTTGATGCGACGGGGATGTACCTTATACCATTGCATAGCTGGCAGAGAGCTCAACAATCGCCGGCAATCAGCATCAGGATCGGAGCGGTAGTTGTTGAGGGATCTGCCATCGAGTTCTGGGATCGGCAGTACCCTACCCTATTCAGCCCTATAACTTTATGAATGATATCCCTCTAGGAATGAATCATATACCGCTCGATAGCTGGCATCGAGCACAGAAACCTCCAGGTGTCGGATTCAGGATTGATTGTTTGGCTGTGGTGGAGGGTTGCACTGGCCGCTATGGCCCGGGAGTGTGGATGTTGAGTGATGTAATGAAAAGAGTTTGTCGCGTTGAGTCCAGTTTCAGGCTAAGTGCCGAGAAACCACCAGGCAGTGTTATGACTATCACTTGCTTTCAGACTGGAGTGAGCTGGGATTTTCGCTCATTCTAAGATGATGTTCGGAAAATAGAACTCTGAGTGCCAGCGTGACATGGGGTCTTTAGGGCATGTTTAAGATTAAGGGTGTGATGCCTTTCTTACTAGGTGCCAGCACAAACCATATTTTCTTTGCTAAGAAATACACCTTGCTCACATCTTGCTCACATCTGGGCAAGAAGACAAAGAAGGGTGAAAGGAGAATCAGCGGTATTGGTGAATCTTGATATACGATGGTGTTGAGATTTAAGTCAGGATGCATGGGAGGCAGGATTGCTGAGTTGAATGTGTTGGGACGGAGCTTAGTGTAGGTAAGGGTCTTTGGATGCACCTGACGGAACCAGATATGGCGTATAGGTATAGGATGCACAGGACGCACAGGGCACAGAGTCCAGGCTAGGAGAGTCAGGACGCAGCACTACAGTATCTGGCGCAAGCCACCTTTTTGCTGAGGAAATAGGATGAATGATAATTTACCCCTATCGAATAAGTCTGACGAACCGAGCAGTGAAAGACAAGGCAGGGGATGAGGGGCAATGTCCGATGGTTGGATGGAGTGGGCGCTTTCATGACAAGTATTAGTAATGGATCCAATTGCCTGTGGAGGAGGGCAAACAGCCGTCAACTGTAAGGAGGCTCCAGAAGTTTTACAAAACTTGGAACCTCAACCTATCTTCTGGAGTGCAGAGTCCTGTGGGTATAGAGTTAAAAATTAATTGAAATCTATACAGTGAGTAAGGATGCAATATAATATAATAATTGTTTAAGTAGAATTGCAGGCTTACTGACAAGTATATAGAGCGGAACTCCCGTGGCTTCGGAAAACTGGAACTGATGAAGAATTTGGGGATTTTGAACTCAACATGATTGAGTTGACAGCTCAGTGGGATCAGTGCAGTACTGATCCTGATACACGAAGACTTGGGCGGGAGAAAGCAGGTGAGCTGGAAATGGATGGAAGGTGTGTACAAGAGGATTCCTTGTGAGGATTGGTAGGGCGCTGGGAGGAATTGACAGAATGTGAAGGGTAGCAGGAGGAAAAGCATGAAGATCTCATGCATGTTATTTTGGGCCTTACAGATGAAATGCGGGAGCAGAGTTAGCGTCGGTCTCATGATGCGTATTTGGAACTGAAGGGACGAAAGAATAAGTTGGTTCTCATTTTTGAAGTATTAAGGAAAGAAAATGAAATTTGAAAAACTTGAAATACAAAAGTATTCATCCCTTGCCACCTCATCTTCTGAGCCACTGTTCTCCCTTCCATCTTCCCCCACAAACTAATTTGCTCCCTTCTCCCAATGAAGGCCACTACCACTATGTCTAGAGTTCCCCTTATGCCAGCTAGAGTCACTCCATATTATATAATACAACTATCAGTATTCCCACTAGTCTGGGGGCCCGACGGAGTGCCAAGATGAATCGACTAGATCTCAGAGGAGAAAATGTCTCGTGCCTGTCAGCAAAATCTAATGACAGCTGTTATTACCTAGGATGACGGGCCTGACGACCTGAGACAATAATGTGTAGAGTGCATCAAGACGGAAGGTGGAGTGCTGGAATTAGAGTAAATAACGGGGGACAGTGATGAAGGGCAGAAATGGAAGGGGATAGCAGAGGACGGCAAGGGAAGGCAGGGGCATGGCAGGCAATGGTGGGGGAAGGTAAGAGAAGGCGAGAGATGGCAGGAGATGGTGGAGGATGGCAGAGGTGTAACATGTGTACATGTTTCGGTAACAGTACACAGGAGCGGGTAGTGCAGGATCTCCTATGTTTATCTGATTTAGATTTGGTTTTATGATTTGATTTCAGCTCCGCCACTATCTCTGAGTGAGATAGGCTATGCTATTATATTACTCTGTTTAGTTTGCTTGGCAGGAAGTTTATATTGGGGATTCCGGGTATGGAATGGTCATGCAACACCAGTGAAGGCTGAGCTTTGTTTGTTTCTTTCTTTGGTCTTGCAGGATTACAGGATTCTGGTATGTGCGCAGCTACTGCGAATGATCGTGGTTGCAGGAAGGCTATCGCTCTCGGGTTTTGTATTTAAACCAGTCTCCTAGCCAGCAGGAGACCGCAGACTTCGACAGATCTTGAGTCTAAGAATACACTTGGTTGAACGGCAATCCCTGAGTCCAATTTGTCTCTCAACTATGATCAGTTGCTCAAGGTCCATTGAAGCCTCCCGTAGCACTAGCGTTAGTGTGTCTACCGTCGATCCTACTATTGTATTTTCGTTTAACAGGAATAAGGCTGTTACAAGAGGATAGGAGAGCACAGTGGAGGACAGTGGAGTACGGCGGGGGATGCTGGGGCAGGGCGGGGGGCTTCAGAGGGTGGCCAGTAAGACAGAGGAGTACCGAGGATAATGGGGGATGGTGGGGAGAGATCGGAACTGCCGGGGCACATCGGTGACAGTGGACGACGGGGGACTATCTGGACAATAGGATACAGGGGATGACCAGAGACTACAGGAGATATGGAGCGACAGTGGGGGATGACTGGTAATAGCAGACCCCGGGATGATACAATAATATATGTCTTAGCTGTTAACGCTTAGAGCCTGTTTGGTCGGAACGGTTCCGTTCCGTTCGCCCATAGAAAGGATCCTTCCCTTTATCCTCCCCTGCGATTGCCCTTCCTTTCAGAAAATGCAAACGGAACAGCTGTTTGGCAACCATGAGATGCATCAACCATTCCCTTCCCAAATGGCCATAGCACAACGGTTGCCCTTCCGTTCCCAAACACCCATATCAAACAATTGCGATTGAATAATGTGAGAAAAACCAGTTAAAAAATTGCTGTTAAATCAATTATAATTAAATATATTAATTCTGCTTTGTTATTATAGCATAATTTAAAGTGGATAAAACTTTATCTTCTGCAGTGTGAATTTAGATAAGATCTGGTTTAGATGACCAGGTTGAGAGTGCCTATTATTATTATTATAATATAATATGATTATCATTAAGCTTATAAAGCTATTAGGCTATGAAGGTGATTAACTGAGAGCGCTTCTTACTTGATAAAAGGTTTTCTCCATAGCTATCAACAGTTTTCTCGAAAGCAACAAACAGTTGACTGGTGCGAAACTGCCCAAAATTGACAACAACCGTTCCTCCAAATCAAACTGTTTGCCAACGGAACAGTGGCACCTCCTGCCGTTCCTACCAAACAGGCTCTTAGTTGTTGACTAAGGTTATGATAAGAACAGACCAGACAAGCTAATGTTGTCTGTCTCCATCCTCGCCCCGGATGGACAGACAGCATCCTTTGGCTATACTGGATTGCACCCCAAGGTGGGGACTCCATGGACTAAGAGTGAACGATCATGGGAATTGTATATAATGGATAACTAAATATCTTATTAGCAATCCAAGATCTCTGGTTCTCAATATGGGGCAAAGTGAAATAGCCAAGCTTGCAATTAGTTATGAAAATACTCAAATCGAGTCGGAGGTTCAAGTTCAACCAGTTAATCTTCAATTAATTCCTCTGTTCTTTCCAAACCAACAGTATTGAGATCTCCGATTTCAAAATACTGCATAATCAGAGGTTTATGTAGACCAATATGAGAGTTATGGAGAAGTGCTGCAACCCTGAACTGAATTCCTAAAGGCTGTAATAGGAGTTTTTGGTTTTTCATATAGTCCAAAAAACCAAAAGTATTCACCATTTCCTTAAATGCCCATTCAGCTACATTCCGCAGATGTGACATTGGATGATTGCAAGCTCCCTGATTTAAGATTATTTGGGTACACTGGTAGCGCGAATGGAGAAAGGGGTAGACACTGTAAGCAGGATCTCCATAGACATGGAGGGGGGTTCCATCTGGTGCGAATGCATGCTACTGCAAGATTTGACCTAGGTTTGATTCGTGCCAGAGATTTACGCCATTTGTCCTTCTATTAATGAAGCGAAACAGATCATTAGCAAAGAAAACAAATGCATCTGATGCGGCCTCACGCCACTATTGCCTCGTGAGTTGCACATCAACCATCCCTTGAATCCGGACTTGACGTCCCCTCTGTTCTTGATATAGCAGCGTCCTGATACCTTCATTTCACCAGCTCCTTCCGGAAGCCGTCAGGATTATCATACTCCTACCTGTAGTCTCCTGACGTGAACCCTCCGCCAGCCCTGAGCCCTGCAATATCCTGTGGCGTCTCTTGACCATAGTCATCACTGGCACGTTTAACTTATGTATTAATTATATATTTTCTTCTTACTAGTACACACTATATCTATACAGCTTGCCATGGCAGCCGATACATGCCTTCACATATATCCATCATGCCCCCATTTGTATAACTAATAAATCTTGTTAAACGCTCTCTAGTTAATACCGCTGTTGATAAACCACGGCCGGTCTCCCTCTGGAATGAGATGAGCCAGGCTGAGAATAGTCACTATGTCAACCAATGTAAACTCTTGCCTATCTTCTCTCAGCTAAACTGTAATAAGACTGTCTATATCAGACGGCTGGCTTGAGTTCACAGGGCTCAACAGCTGAACTCGTGCCAACCGCGGTACAGTATCTTGGCTGCAGTCCCTGATTTTAAAGAGCGCCACAAGCTTTGCCTAGAGGACCCCTGAGCTCACCATACTTCTCCTCGCTTCTGGCATGTATTGAAACCCAATTATTCTCACTTTCTTGATTCCGACATCGTTGAGTTCCTTGGTATTGTGCCAAATAGATGTCGTAAATATCGGTTTCCTGGAATGCTGAACCCAGGATTTTGAGTTGCGTTAGTAGTTCAACAGGAAGGAGTTGGAGTATTGTTTGTTCTTTGGGAAGCCGGGATTTAGTGGGCAAGTTGTGTGGGATATATCAAATCAATTCCAAACAGATCTGGTCAAGAGACATTCCTAACACAGTGCGAAAATCAAGGAGATTGGACATATTGTCAGGACGACCTTTCTAGATCCGTCCACGAGAAGCCAGCCTAGATACCATACGCATTGTTATATCTAAATAGCCCAGGACGTCGTCACCAAGATTGGCTCCACAATGTAGGAATGAATTCAGGTTTAAAACTCTCATTCGGATTGCATGCTCACGATCCTAGCCGTGAAGAATTTGTCCGTCAATATCGTTCATAGTCAAGAGTCTCCAGCCGTCCTTGATCTGTTCGTTATATACGAGCTCTCCCCAGGAACTGCAATACATCGAGATATTTCGAAACTGGCGTATAGGATCAGAGAAGTGACTTAGCAGATACATATTAACAAAGTGGAAATGGGATTCCGAATGGATCATGTCTATACGGACCTGGTTCGTCTAATCCCGATTGTCTTCGAGCACCAGCACGGCTTTGAGGGTACCACTCGCATGTTTCTCCAGCCTCGCAGATGTTGTAGCTCCTTTCGCTGTTTGTCAACCTTGGCATGTGTCCATTTAGAAACTCAAAACTCCAAGAAGATATCTCCCACCCAGTGAAACCGGTCCACTTAATCTTCCATATAACCTATCGTCTTGACTGTGTGGCTTCGGTATTGCGCCATCATATTGTAGTCAAACCGTGCCTGGACACCGTCTAGAGCATGTTAGAATGGTATTCCTTGCCGGATGTCAGCCTGGCGCAGTGCTACGGCAAGAACCCCTAAAAGACACTGTCCAAGGTTCCTCATCTCTTTTCCTTGTCACTGCTTGACCTTGCAATAGGCCTTTTTGGGCACAAAAAACTCCAGGTATGGTGGTAGCGCCTTGTGGGTGTCGTCAAAGGCCTGGAGCTCGGCGTGTTTCTTGAGAAGGCTTGAGATGCAGTCTATCAAGTGCTTGACTAACTAAAGATAAACTGTATGAAGCAAATCTGGCTTGTGTAGACCAGGAGCCGAAACCCGGTGAAGCCCGTGAACCAAACAGATCTCAAGATTGATACCAAGAGTTTCAAACATGGTATGGGGGTGGTCGGGTTCACGCTCACAATGCTCATATTGTGAATAATCTCGGGCCTAGTGGCTGTTGGAGTCGGTTCCTAATTGTCCTGGAAGCACCTCGCATTTAGGACAAACATTTGATTTTATCCCGTGAAGCACAACGTTTTCCATATGGTCAGCAATCGATGCAGAGAATATTGGAATGCATCTCCGGACTTTTCCATGCGCACAGTCAATATTGACGCCCACCAGTGCTGCAATGTGCAACCGCTCAAACAGGAGTTCGAAGTCGCCTCACCCTGTGTCGGCCTTAATTTGCCTCCGCAAGTGGGCTGCGGAGTACTTTTTAAGTTTGGGGGGAACCAGGAATAGCGCCAGAAGGGTAACTGGAAAGGATCCGGGTCTATAACGCCGGATTGCGAGAAGATATCCGGCAGTTAAATCGACCGGCCATCTCTTCATGTGATCGGAAAGATTGCTCAGATGTGTCTGATCTGACATCCCAATAATTTGAACAACAGTTACGCCAGACTGAACTGCCTCCTATAATCAGTTAGTCAGCGCTCCCAGGAAAGAGATCGAGAAACTCTACTTGAATGTCCCACCACCAGTCTGCTGTATACATCTCTGCATATACCTGTTGTCCACTATAATCGTAATCACGCTGTGGTAAGTAAACAAAGTCATCTAGGTAGGCTATCTGGTGAAGGAGACATCTGACACAATCCAGAACGTTGTGATAGAAGCTTGATAATGTTCTCTCTCCGTCCTCTACCTGTCCTTCAAACGATTGTAGATATCGACTCTACTGATCCAATTCCCAGGGTGCTTCTCGTGAGCGTGTATTGAGACATAGCCGACAGACTCAGAATTGCCTAAGCCACTCGCGAAGTATTCGTTGATTCGTGACTTCACTACTTTACGCTCAACGAGCCAATAGGCAAGCATGAACCGCTGCCTGCTGGGGAATGGTGTTCATGGGTCATGCAAAGATTGGTGATTTGCCTGCTCGAACCCGTTCACATCCTCAATGGCTTGTCCCATGCCCAGAAAATGCCTTTGGTGGCTGGCGGAAAAAGAGTCAATTGGGTTGAGCACATCAGTATCCAACTCAAACACAACATGACTACTCAATATGGCGTGCGCGCGTCCGGTAGGCTCGCGATCAGATTGACAGTCAGAATCCGGAGGGTTCCCCCACGACGTCGGTTTTCATGGCAAGATCATGGCTGGATGATGATCGATATCATATAGTAGTAGAGGCGAGCATAATGTTCATATTGGGGTGGGTAGTTCGTAAATGTTTCTCAGATGCTGCTGGTTGGGTGTATTTTTGTCGACAGAATGGATACTTGCTAGGCATCGCAGGAGTGCTTAGTGTTGATCGTAACATGTGTGGATTACACATTGGTTCAAGGGGCAAGCGCGCTTTGAACGTTAAACTCTAAATAGAGGTCAATCCAGTTTAGCGCTTTAGATGCAGATGTTAAGTGTTATCAGCTATAGTTTCTTTCATGAATGAGCTCAGCGAACTTGATGTTTCATGACGGCCATGTTCCAGCCGGGATGTTTCATTTCCTACATAAACATGAAACAATAAAGCTCTAGCTATGCTAGTACGAGAACTACATATGCTTGAAAAGAATCAATAGGCACCCAAAGTGCCAAATGAGAGCGAGTTTCATATATAATCAGCATTGATCCTAATCGAATGAATTGATACCCGGAATCAACCATATTTGCAACTTCCACGAAATCCACCCAATTCATACCCAGAACTAACTCACACTCACACCATCCACAATATCCACCCAATTCACACAGAGGCTAATTTCACCCCAGCGGCAACCTATACACCCAAAGGTGTAGCTATATGGCACATAATAACATACAGTACGTCCATATGCCACATGCGGGAAACCTGAAGGCACCAGTGGGCCAAACCAATCACCTCCCACCGGTATCTCTGAGAGGATATATAAGTTCAAGACCCTTCAATTATGGAACCAGGGTTGATCACATGTTATCAATGGGCATAGCGGACGACAACCACTTGTATGGCGAATGGCGGGAGGCGATGCAGGATCAGATGCTTGCAAGGGGCTTGAGGGAAATCCGTATATTCCCTGACCACCATTTCCAGTAAATCATCGCTTGTATGAGTAGACTGCACCGTGAGTGCGACAGCCTTGTCACAGCTGTGGCTGTGTAACAGCTTTATTCCTGTCTAACACTTTTATTCCTGTCTAACAAAAATACAATAGGACTGGCGATAGACCAGCTAGCACTGGTGCTAAGGGAGACTTCAAGGGACCGAAGTAAGAGATAATAGTTCAAGGACAAATATGCACTCAGGGATCACCATTCAACACAGTGTAGTCTTAGACTGAAGGTCTGTTGAAGTCTGCTGTGTCCTGCTAGTCAGGAGACTGGTTTAAATACAAAACCCAAGAGCGATACCCTTCCTGCAATCACAATCATTCCCAGAAGCTGCGCAGATACCGGAATCCTGTAATCCTGCAAGACCAAAGAAAGAAACATAGCTCAGCATGCATTAGTACTAGATGACCATTCCATGCCTGGAATTGTTAATATAAACTTCCAGCAAAGCAAACTAAATATAACAATCCGCTAGCATAGCCTATCTGACTCAGAGACAGTGGCGGAAATGAAATCAAATAAAATAAACCCAATATAAATCAAACTAAATTTAGGAGATCCTGAACTGCCCCCTCTCGTCTACCGTTACTGGAACATGTACACATATTACTGGCTGCGAATAACAGGGCTGTTACGCACCAGATTGATGAGGCTGTAGTTCAACTTCTTAACGACTATGGTGTGAAGTTGAGAACCACGGTAAAGAATGGTTGTACAGGCCTGGCACCACTCGGCCAGAATGGAGTATGGTAAGATCTGACCATGCTGAGCGATCGGTTACTATACCCCAATCCCCTACACCAGTGGCATCCCACAATGACTCTACCAAACTCAGCTCCACTTCCCCAAAACGTTCAACTGGCTTACCCCTCTCAGACGCAAAATGTACCTGCTCATCGTGAGAAATAGCTGCCTCCGGCGCAAGGTGTAGGAGTACAAGGCGTACCTCCACAAAACATACCTAATCATGATAGAAATTGCCTCCCTCCGGCGCAAAGCGTAGCGGCGCAAGGGAGACCGGTGCAAAAGGAACCTGATGATCTTGGTAATTACCCCCCTCATGCCCAAAACGTACCTTTTCATCATGGGAATTACCTTCTGCCGGCGCAAGGTATACATGCATAAAATGTAGCTGTTCATCATGGGAATTACCTCCTGCCGGTGCAAGATATACAGGCATAAACCATACCTGATCATCAGGGGAGTTACCCCCCTCTGGGGCAAAACATACCTTCCCATCCTACGATTTACCCTCCTGCTGATCACAACATACCAGGCCTTTCGGCGGATTACGCTCCTCTGGGTCAAAACGCACCTACCCTTCTGGCCAATAACACTCTTCCTAATCCATTACCACATACTCATCCTTTAACCTATTACACTGAGAATGCCGCACACTGACCAGATGCGCCTGTGGTTTATTTGATACCCATGCAAGACTGATCAACTGAGATATCGACTGAGTCTGTAGTTAGGAGCAATGTACGAAGTCCACATGTGCTTCCTACAGGTGGGAATTACTTCACTCCCGACCCTATGCCAACAGGTTAGTTTCATTTATAACTATTAGGGTCTTTTGTGCTTTTACTTGCTGCCTGATGATTATTAGATTGGAGTGATCTACTTGGGAGCCCCGGTGGTGTGCGTAATGTTTGGACGTGGCCTTCCAGATGCGGCCAGGGTCTGACACCAGAACGGAGTACGAACTGAAATTTTGGGCCTGACTATTACATGCTGCATTGGGGTCCCCCCCATATAAATAGAGTACGGTTCACTGAATTAGATTCCTATGCCATGTGGGAGCTGTCAGCTATGATTTCGAGAAATGTACCAAACGACAGAATTCGCTCTATATTGGGTGCCACTGGAGAAGGCTGCTGAAGGCTCCGCAGGGTTCCTTCCAAACGGGTATCTTGCATTGATTATGTTTTCATCGATAGCGATGAAACGGTAAGAGCCTTGGTCCTGTGGAACCCAGATCTCGATAGCCCACTCGATGGCATGATCAATTGTTACCGCGCCCCGGGTGACACATGACCGGCGACACCATTGTTACGGGCATACAAATATCTCGATCAGGATGCTGCTGTGGATTGGGCTGATTCCGGAGGAGGACATATGGGCAACATGCATTAACAGAGTCTATATGTACCGCCCATAGAGTTCGTTATAGGGCGGAGTGGGGGGGGTTTTCGCTGGCCAGGCCCTGCCCTTACATTGAGCCGGGTGAGTATTTTCGCGTAATCCCCGCTCAGAGCCTGTCCGGGGCCCACCCATACTCATTCCCTGGATGGGGCCCAGTTAGTTACCAGCTATTTTTAACGGGAACCTGTCTGGGATATCAGTGGGGCAGGGGCCTAAGCGGGGACTCGGAGAGGGGCCGGGAATGCCGAAAAAGCTACGCTGCCAAAGGCCATTAAGGGGGCTGGGGCTCGGCAAAGCTTCAGGGCCCTGCGTTTTGGGGGGCCCCGCGCGCCCTGTAACAAACTCTAACCGCCCAGATGGCATTTCAGGAACGCCAACCGATCAGGGGATAACCAAGATTGAGACGCAACATGGGTTTCCCTTTCCAGATCATCCGACTCATCATCTGATGTTGCGGACAGCAGGGCTAAAGGTGAGGACAGCCCCAGGATCCCGCCACCCCCAGTCCGCAACACTGTTGAATCCACCATGCATCGTACTGCTCTAGCCCTCAAATCTCTGAGCCGACTGAAAGTCCCAATCTCTTATGACCAACTTGGGCGTCAAACAGGCAGGAGCGAGACTCTCAAGTGCGCCTCTCCTGATGATGAAAATTTGGACATTCAAAAATTTAAGAAAACACACTTAGGAGAGGTGGAGCGTGAGCCTAGGAAAGGCTTAGAGGTACGCATTGGTGGGAATCCAAAGTGCGACAATTGTGAGGAACTGATTTCAAAGAGACTTCGAGGGATTTCAATGGCCGGGAGGGGTTCACAAAACATGATAGATCAGACGGTAGGGCGCCTGCTTATGGTATCTACATAGATTCATTGTTTTATTAGTTTTGTTTGTCGTAGTCTTTCATGTAGTCAGAATTGGAATTTTTAGCTTAAAGATTAGATATCAACTCTTCAGGGAAATAGGGTGGTATTGGATTCAGCCCGCCTCAACGTTGAAGTGTTGCCGAGGATTGCTGAGTGTCGCTGAGAGTCGCTGAGTATCAATGAGTATCAATAAGCGTCATTGAGTATCGATGAGTAGCGATGAGGGTTGATGTCAGTCTCACGCAAGAACAAGTGAGTGCGCGTTTGAGCTAGGCAGATAATCGCATCTTATCTTTTAAGTGGCATGATACTGGAGTCTTCTGCCAAGATATAGGCAACAATTTCAGGTAGCCAGGGCAACGACATCTCTTGGCATCGCCAGAACAACAATCCCCCAGCATCCGGACCCTGAAGAGTCTTAAAAGCTTATTTCATATATCAATGAAGACACACGATAAGCATCAATTTGAATTATCTATCGCGCTAAATTTTGAGCTTACCAAAATAGGTCTTCATTTGAATGGTGGGTGCGAGATTGTACGAGTGTTGGAATGCCTACGAGGTTATCACCTCGTAGGGTTCAATGTTTACACAATTTAGACATCTGCGCGGTTTTGTTTGTGATGCACAAAGAGTGTTCCTGACGTCTATAAAGGTCGTCATCTAACCTCCTTCACTTCCTTCACACCTCCTTCACATCGTTCACCCCCCACCCCCCTTCATCACTGCTCATAGGTGCAATGCGCCGCCAGAGGGCCCCCAAAGCCCGGTGCAAAAGGGGACAGTAAGTACACTTGATCCAATCATTTAATCGTGGGCAATACTAATATCACATTACCTCAGGCAGCCTGGCATACCTGTCACACAGAATAAACAAGCAAGCTCTGTGAGCATAGGAAAGTAACCTTGTGCTGTGACATCATTGACGTGCGCTCGATATTAATATTACGATTAGTTGTAGATGTTCTACAGTCACACACAATTAAAGTAAACTTGAAGTCAGGGGCGGTAAAGGGAGAGCTCCCCTGCGTGGTGCCGCTCTCAGACTGAGTGCGGAGAGAAGGTAACCAATGAGCCATTGAAACGCTTATTCTTCAAACTTGCTCCGATGAGTGGCTGACAGTTGCCATTCATGTAACATGGTTGCATCTGCCCAGGTTTATTCCGTCCGGAAGTGGAAGGGCTGCCTCCAATGCGTCCGCACGCCATAGGCAGCGTCTGGATGCATTGGACACAGCCCTTTTGGGTCCAGATGCCTTAGACCCCTCCCCCCCAGAAACCCACCCCCTAGTGCCCAGCCTCTTCCTCCCTTCATGCCTAAAGTCCAGGTTCTTATGCTGCCGTTCTTGGGACGCCTTTCAACTGCAAGCTCTCACATCCCGGCCCCCCCCAGACACGCCCACCCGCCAGCTTTCCTCCCATGATACCCTCTCGCCTTTAACTTCATCACTCGCCTCTGTCTGAATCCGTTTCTCACCCAGAACCCGTCCAACATCACCTCTGTTTCTCCCCCACCACGTGATGCCCTCCTTCTTCTCCCATATCCGGCGGACATTTCCTGTCTTTATTTTTTCACCATATTTCCTTCCAACGCCCTCAGCCTGTACTCCTCCACCCTCTGATCCCACCCTGTATTCTCCCATATCAGGTGGACCTCCCACACCCCCTTGCCCTTTCGCTAGGCTCTTGCCTCAGCTCTCCATATCCTATCTTGTTTACCTCGTCCCTCTCGCCGTCCGCCCCTGGACTCTTGCTGTCCGCTCGCGGGCTCCCACTGTCTTCCCTGGCTTCTAACAGTCCTCCAGACACCTTCCCATGCCTCTTGACCCACAACTGCCCGCTAGACTACTTAACCAAGCCTGCCCAGTTTATAACCATCCCTCGACATATTCCCATGCCAACCGAACCTACAATTGACCGCCAGATGAGTTACTCATGCTTGCACAGCTTATAACTATCTGCCGAGTTCGCTCTCATTCCTTTCCGGCACACCGGCCCGGCTCTTGCACTACTATGGTTTGATCATTCATGACCCTTTTACGATGTGTAATCCAACTTTATTTTATTACATATATATATACACGATCAGCCAGTGGTGATAAAATCATTCGCCATCTCCTCTCAATCGGTTTCTTCGACCTGTGATTCTGTGTCCCTATGTTCTGGGAACTGCTCTGCAGCAACCAGTGCTTCCAGATTCACCCCATGTTCTTGCTGCAGCTCGTGCTGAGTATCTCTTCGTGCATCCGCACCGCCGCCTGTCGTCTCTAATTCATCTAGGTCTGTATTAGTGCCAAACTCCGGGCTAAATGGGTCCTTATCATGGTCATATCCAACCGTCCTCTCTACCCGGTTTCCCCGCTCCTTCTACATTTTAGCCTCGAATGGCGTCCTTATCCGCCAGATTATTCGACTCTGCCAAACTCTTCCTGTTTTGCCCCAAGATCGTGTCTCACCTTCAAGCAGGGCTATCTATCCATTAGCTAATCTTTTACACAATTCGAGTAGTGGAGGTTTTCAAAAGTATCCAGTTGCTGGGGCAGTCTGGGGATCGGGACACTTTTGAAACCTGCCAGTAGGCCTGGTTTATCTTACCCCCGGAACCGGCCCATGTGAAACCCATATTATCAAAGCTGATGCCAGTCCGCTAACATCTGAGTGAATAGCATAATATAGCCGCTGTAAGACAGGTAAACGGGCCATCGATCTTATGTTGGAAAGTATCATCTGTTATGCCTTTCAATTTGAGGCCGGCGTAATATAGAACAAATATTGCGCCCAGAATCTCCCATGCTACATATCTAAGGGAGATCGGCTGTCCGCCGGATCAGATTGATTTAGTCTGACTGCGATTAGAACCAATCCCGACAAATGTGAAAAAGATACCTTATAGCTGCCAGGCAGACAAATGAACCTATCCCCCTCCAGTCGGTATTCCACTCTGCGTGCGCAGGCTGTAGGATCCTCACTATTGAGTATATAGAGTCCTGTTATAGCCTTCTTTACTGAATGCAAATACTGCGATCCGCATCCACTGTGCTTTGCCCGCATCGGCAAATCAGTATCCAGCAGCCACTCCATTAAGTCTGGGATGGGACGCCAGTTATTGATTAAGGGTAACTTACCTGGTCATTTGACGCCGGAGTAGCATCTGCACAGTCAGGAAAGCATAATTGGGTCCGCGCATCGCTACAACATGTGCGGACCTTTTCGGTCAGCTTAATTGGGTCCGGAAACATATTGACAAAGATCGTGCAGTCCCACATCAGATCACGGGCGCTGGCCAGAATGCTACACTCCAGCCCTGTGGCCATATTTCCCCTGCTGCTGGCCTGCTGTCCTTCTCCGCTATCCAATTCCAGCATTGTTGGATCTGGGTGACTTGGGGTTATCACCGGCGTCGCAATTGGATTTAAGACCGTGGGCGAACCGGATGGAATTCCAGATGAATCACCGTTTTGGCTAATGCGCACTGGAGCAGGCGTTCTCCGTCTGGGGTAACTAATCCTACTGCTGGAACTCTAGTTATTCCCAGGGGTGATTGGCATTATGGGGTGCTACGATCTAAGATACTCACGCCCAATTAGTTTCTACGCTCCCCTGCCTGATTGATGATCCGTATCATCCCTATGCTACCTTAACTCGTTCTCCTCCTCCCTCTCCTTGCCCTCCTTACTCTAGCCATCATTGCCCTTATATTCTCCATCATTAGAGTCCAGACTCTCATTCGCCGACTCCATGACCAGCTGCCAGTGGTTAAGCACAGCCTCTGGAACCTCCAGTCGTAAAGAAGCTAGCCCCCGCATGCTATCCCTCCTCCTACCTACAGCAGACCCAGTCATAACAAACTCAACACTGGGTGATAGTATTATACTTAATCTATCCCACAACCAAGATCTCTGGAAACGTCTGTAGAGAACCTCTATTCGCCTTTACCTTTCCTGCCTGCGATGAATGCATTCGGTCCGTCATAATCCGCCGCTGTTGTTGTGACATAGCACGCAGGTGGATAGTGATAGAATAGAATTGTTGTGTATGATGTTGGGGAGTAGGTCGTGTCAGGAAGCCTCTATTGGTATGTAGCTAAGTGTATGATATAGGGTGTGAACTTGGAACATAGAAATGGTCCGTCCGGCTTCCTTAACAACAAAGAACGTTCATAGTTCATCAAGCAATTTTATGTTTGCTTGTGTCGGCAGACACCCGCGCGTCCAAATTGCAACCTCATACATGAGATAGGAATTTGCACCGGAAGTGTCCAGCTTCAACTTGCCCGCGCCACTAGTTCACTTAGGCAACACGTGTGTTTGGTACTTGATATTCTTGAAGAGGATGAACCAAGGTTTATCAGCATTTACGGACTAATCTAGTTTGAGTATGTCTGCCAAGCGGACGGTAACAAATGTGGGTAGGGCTAGGGCTTGGAGCCCCGCCGCTAATCTCGGAAAGTGAAAGCTGCCGCTAAGGCTCAACAGATGGGATATAAGGTGTAAAGCTAGGATAGGAATAGCGATGAAAGGGACAACCCCGAATGAAAAACAAGCTAGAAAACAATGAGAATAATCCGCACAAATCCAAAGCCCGAATCTCTAAAGGCTGAAGAGAAAACATATTCCAGGCAAAAAAGAGCTGGAAAAGAACAAGCATGATCTGCGAAGATTCCAAGAGCAGGTCCCGGGAGCTGACCCAGTAAATGAAAAATAGCCAGTGTCCGTAGACTACATGGGGTTTGTGCAACCGCTGCGGGCGAATCCAAACAAGAAATATGCAGGAAAAAATGCAAGGATAGCTCGCAAAACTCTAAAGGCTAAATTTCAAATGAAAAACACGACAAGGAAATGCCCGCAGGAGATAGTCGCAGGTCTAAATTAAGTGTACTCAGCAGGTGAGCCCAGACGTCGCTGGCTAATCTAAATAGAAATAGTCAGGAAACAGCGAGAAAAACACAAACTCTAGAAACAAAAATGAAAACACCAAAAATGAAACACTAAAAAGAAAGGTCAAAGGTTCCATTGGGGTATAGAACCTGTAAATTGCTTGAAATAGACCTGCACACTCTGCTAGCCAGACATTAGCCACATTGGTCAGGGCAGGAGAGCTTTGTTGACAGAGCTAGTGAGCCAGGACAGAAAAGGAGTTGAGCGGGCTCCTAACGCCAGTTTGGGCTGGCGGTACTACGGTAGACCTTGCCAACAGAATGGATGAAAAACCTGGTAGTTGTAACGGGAACTTACCAGGTGTAGTGTATGCATTTGGGTCGGTTGGTGAGTTAGTGGCAGGGCTTAATTCGTGTCAGGCTTCTCCAGCCGCAGGAATATCTGGAGTCACATCGCTTGTAGCTGGATCGGAGAGGGAATGGAGTCTGCCGGGTGTACATGTAAGGACCCTACAGATAGGTAGCTACAGTGGACTAAACTCAAGCCCGTATGGTATACCAAGTGGTAATCATATTGAGGATAGGCCAGTATACTTAGTATACTACAGGTAGACATGAGTTGGTACAAGTGTCTACAAAGTGACTTGGTGACATAGGGTTAGACAGGGTAACCTAGGTAGGCGAAAGTTACCCTACTAGGCAGGGTAACCTTCGGAGGGTATGATCGCATAAAGTTAAGGACCCATAGTAAAAGTTGCACGGGTCTCCGGGGCAACATTATATGTGGTTGCGCGGACTCCCGAAGGAAATAAAGGCATGGAAGGGTGAACTTACCCTACCTTAGAAACATGATTACCCTACCTTGGGACCCCAGTTACCCTAGTGAGGTACCCCAGTTTCCCTACCTTCACCGACAAAGTCATCTGCGGACTTATGGGGAAGTTATCCCACTATAGTGGGGCTCTTGGATGTTCAAAGGGCCGCTTCGTATGGCACGAAACGGGCTACTGACGGAGCAGGAGTGGTCCGAACCTCCTGTAACTTTCAGGAGATATTCCTAACACCCCCCTGCGGCCCCAGCGTTGGTACTGCGTGACAGCACGGTACGACTGTGTAGTTGTATGCTTCCTAGTAAAGTAAGATTCATAGGAACCCTCCCACAACACTGTATGAGTTGTGGCCGTCCAACCGACCAGAAGCTGTTCGCAGGACATATAAGAGGTGTGAGGGTGACCGCCTCCTGGGGCGCCTCCTGGATAACACCTGGGAACCACCTACGGGCATACTTTGACCTCCGGGTAGTTGTATGGTTAACAGTAGAGGGCTTGGGGCTGACCGGGGAAGCTGCAAGGCTTCCAGGACAACCACCCCAAAGCCAGTCCCGGGCTACCCCGTGAACTGTAGCATTACCATGGGTTATTAGTGGACTCTAGAGGTGTGAGTCTTGTCACGATTTAAGAAGGTCCCGCATGGTTGACTGTGGGTAGCGCCCATGCAGTCAAGCAGCAGGAGATTTCTTATCGAGGGAGCATGCAGTCAGGTTTAGAAGCTTAGTATAGCCAAGTAGATTTGCCGATGGACTGCGTAGCTTGTATAGACGAAACCACCGCTGGGCCAGTGAGTCCCAATGGATATTATCTCTACGGTGGGCATGTCAGTCGGCCACTGATATGCTACCGATAGGAAAGGGCTTTCGCTCATGCAGATGTAGTTGGAGAGACATCACCGGAAGCACTTCCTATTTGTGGAGATAGTTAATATCCGAGCGGTCCGACTGCCTCCGAGTGTTAGCCCACTCTAGGCGGGTGAGTTGGACA
>Ga0307517_10002855_pt1 | contig 27423 bp, 29 predicted proteins | sample 23_EM_MG_FD_194515 | JGI IMG/M metagenome (GOLD analysis project Ga0307517, IMG submission 194515) | Populus trichocarpa ectomycorrhiza microbial communities from riparian zone in the Pacific Northwest, United States - 23_EM | ecosystem: Host-associated > Plants > Roots > Unclassified | place... | reverse complement strand
CTACCCTACCCTACCCTACCCTACCCTACCCTACCCTACCCTACCCTACCCTACCTTCTGACCCTACCCCTACGAGTCAAAAAACCCCCCATAACCCTAAAGGTTGGGCATGAATATCTGCATGATTGAGGCGGCGAGGTAAATTATCCCGCCGATACGGATGGAATACGTCGTCCTAAATGGTCGCAAATGTAGGCTGAAAAGTAAGAAGTAATGAGAGCAGTGATGTTAAGAGACACGCGACAACGATGCTTAAGTTGAATCCAAAAAGGGGGCATTAGTGTGGCCCCTATGAAAGGCGATAAAAAGCGACAATAAAACATACCTTGCATGAACACATCCACTCCGTCCTGGCCCATTTGTACTTTCTCCAACGTCATATCATTCCCATATATCCTCCGAATAAATGAAGGTTGAAGCTGCGCGGCGGCGATGATTCCTTGGCTATACCCAAACATCGCGTCGCCCAGCGAAGCCTACGCAGATGAAGAATACAGGAGTGGCTTGCCGACCATCCATCGAGGATAGTGGACAGTATACACACGGCGTTTGAGGCCTGCAAACATGGTGTGAGTGCGGGGTTAGGAAAGAGTGGCAAGGGGAGGAGACAGAATGGGCGCACAACATATTCGCTATGTGAGACCGTCCGGATTGGAGATTGGACTGGGAGGCGTCTTCAACTCGTGCTTGAACCTAGACAATATTCGCAGCCTCGTTTACCCGTTGGACGGTCTCGATGCAGTGGAGGCCGTTAAGTTGCAACATGCCATATGTTTACTTTGGTCCTCCAGAACAAACATAACGGGTTCTGCGCGTGGCAAGTTGCAACCCGCATATGGGCGCTGATTCAGTTCTGCACTCATCACCACTTCAAAAACCGACTCTATAAACTTCTATATAAACTTTCAACCCGGGCCCCAGATCTCATAATTCTACACGCTGCCTAATCTGCCTAATTTCAACTAACCAAAATCATCGCACAAGGGACATGGCCGACGAACTGGAAGAAATCAGCGGAATTAAGCCCAAGGTGTGGTTACCTGACGGCGAGGAGCGGGAAGTCGCCTACAAGTCCAGGTATGGTCCAGACCTATTTCCTTTCAATGACGACGATTTCGCAGGCGTTCGATGCCGCAGCCGACCAGGTGACAATCGTCGACAGGGGTCAAGTCATTACTCATTATCTTCTATTTTGAACCACGAAACTGACACCGTTTTTATTCTATAGTAACTCGACATACAAGGTCAAACGCACATGGGACCATTATTACTGGTGTGTTGGTCAAACGACTTCCTCATTCCGCTGCCCGGTCGCTGACGATTCATCGCTTCTTCAGTACATTCCCGGTAAGCTCATCTACCAAACCCCAGCACTTCACGGTAGACTTGGGCTAACTTGTAATCAACTATTAGGCCCGGAGGAACCAAGTACGGTGTCATTTCCCTTGCCTCAACATTCCGCTAATCATTATCTCATTTAGGCTGGCGTACCGGTCAACGCACGAACATGCAAACATGTCAAATAACTCATGGGCGACAAATACGAAGCTCCACGCGTAAAGATGAAGAACCCAGACGGTCCACCTCCTAAAGGCGCAAAAGGGGTAAAGGCAGCTTCCAAGGCTAAAGCGAAGGCAGCGCCCAAGGCGAAGGCCACGAAAGCGAAAGCTGCCCCAGCCAAAGCGGGGTCGAAGAGGAAGAAACGTGGCGACGATGACGATGACGACGCGCAAGAGCTAAACCCCCTCTCCTGCAAAGCGTGGTTGGAAGGCTGCCGCGCCTACGAAAACTGCGAAAAGGAAAAGGAGGAGGGCGAGGAGGGCGAGGAAGGAGATCACGAAGAAGAGCCTGCTGGAGAGTCTGTTCCCGAGTCGTTGCTCGCGAATAAATGGGATTTGGACACGGGACTGGAACCAACTGGGTGGTGGATCTCAGAAGCTCGACGGTGTGCGGTATGCATTACCTTCCGCTTTACTTTTCCGCCTGAGATAACATAAATTTCTACAGTACCTATTATGATGGAAACCAGTTCCTTAGCCGACTAGGCAACCCATTCACACCTCCCAACTGGTTCCTCGAGAGTACATCTTTCCTTTATTTCTGTCGATTCAACGCATTCTAATTACAACACATCTCTGAAGAACTACCAAAAGATGTCACCCTCAATGGCGAGCTCAACGGTGGTCGTGGAAATTTCCAGTCGACCGTGTCTATCGTTAAAACTGTCAACTCGATCCATTGGAAGAACATCACCTTCCAGGTGCGTCGGGCTCCACTTTATCTCGTTCACGTACTCACCTCCAGTTCTGTTTGCCTTCATCGCTAGCTCTTTGATATTCCCTCCAGGAGTGAAGAAACATTTGAACAAGGCTACGACTTCCTCCAGAAGACTTTCGGCGAGGGCGATACGCATGCATTAGAGCAGATTTGCGTCGTCCACCATGAAGTCGCCAAGAACCGCCAGCACGTCCTCGATAAGCTTAAAAGGATCGAAAGTCTCGGCGGCGAGGATTGATACTGCGGAAGCCTGCTTGGTGCGTTTTAATATTCATCTTCATGGCAGTGCTTTGCTGACCCATCTTGTTACCAGTGTCTATGAAGGCCGCCGTTCGGGAAGTCTTCTAAAGATCAAGACCTTTTATGATGCCGAAGCCATCGTAGTTGGCCACGCGCCTGGTAAAAGGAGGAACAAGGGTATCACTGGAGCGCTCAAATACAAGACGGAGTCTGGAAAAGTCTGTCTTTCCCTCGCTCTCTTCGGTGTTTATTCATTGCTGAATCCCCTATGCTCGCAGCTATTCAATGTCGGCTCAGGCATGACCGACAAAATCAGGAAGAACCCACCCAAGATCGGGACGATCATTACCTACAGGTTCCAGGAACTGACGCGGGATGGCGTACCCAGGTGAGTCTCCGGCGCCGATCTGCCGTTTACCATCCGGCAAAATCTAAACTAAAATATACCTCGACCATCAGATTCCCTTCGTTCATTGGCGTCGCGATCGACAAAGACGCGCTGAAAGATGCGGAAATCCCCGAGCATTGTAAAACCGGCACGTTCCTTGAAAAACAGGCTTAGAAACGCTTCCAGGGGGAAGTCTACCTTTTCTCTTCATTCGGAGTGGGGAACTCGGGAAAATTCACTGCGTTCAGAAAGCTTTTCCTGGTGGTAAATGCCTCCTGATTTTACATTCGCACCCACCCATTTATAAGATTCTCGATTGATTACTCAACCATGTTCTGAGTCGACTTTCATACTAGTTCCACCGGATTCTCGATTCCACCCTCTCGAAACGACACTTCGTGATGTTTCTGACATTCACATCTTACTCGTGTCTACACTTCCCCCACTGCAGTGGAATTGCAGGATAACAGATTGTCGACGGACTTGGAAACGGATTCGTTTCTTTTCTGTCGTTATTACTGTCGTCAGATAACATGCCCGAGTACTTAGGTTTTTCAAATGATTATTATTCTTTCCGTGATCGATTACTATTCCACGACGTTGAGATAAAATTCCCCGACAAGACTCGCGATCGCCCATCTTTTGAAAAAAATATTGGAATGAAACGACTGAGATCTATCCCAATTCCACAGAAAAATATACCTTCGTTGCAAACTGGCGTGTTCGCCTAATAAAAATTTGGAATGTTGGAATTCTGCTCCTTAGATTCGAATTCCTCGACCTCCAAACTATACATAACGTGGGTATTTTGAAATTCTAAAATCTCACGAAGGGAACAGGTATTTGCAATGGGCGGGTAAATTTCTGGTGGAATGAAGCTATAGTGAGGCGAAACTACTTCTGCACCCACATTTACGACCATCAAGGAGCAACTCCAACCTCGCAACTGCTACTGCCGTCGCTACCGATTCCAGTACCGAGGAGGTATCCGTCGCCGGAGTATGATCTCGTGGATGAGGAGAATTTTCCCAGCCCATTTTGAAGAGGCTACGATGCCAAGGAGGGAGGGAGACGAGGGCGAAGCGGTATGTGAGAAGACGATGGGAAGGCGAACAGCGGTGCGGGGGTGTCGTACTGGGCGCATAGATTCCAGGATAGTACATAGTACATCCTCGATCCGCACTTCCTTGCGTATCGTGGTTGTTGTCGTTGACGTAGATAATCCGGCTAAGAAGACAGTTTTATTCACAGGTGAAAAGTTGTTAAATTCGCATTGCGCCATTGAAGATACTGTATTTGATAGACATAGATGCAATAGGGTATGTAAAACACTGCGTTGGGATATGGTACGCTCGAGGGGGCTCTCGTTGAGGGTATGCAGCGTATCGAATGTGGTCGAAGACAGAACATGTAAAGTTGACCGAGTGGCAGTACCCTGCGCCTGTAAGAGGAAGGGTAAAGTTAGTTGTCCAACCGAACATCAAATGGATGGATCAAATACGCACCGCCGATTCAATGTATCCCACCTCCCGTAACATGACACGCACCCTGCCATTCTGGTTCACGAGAGGGCGTTTCGAAGCCAGTGCTGCCGTTGTCCTCTTTCCACAACCCGCCGCACTCCGACCCACAAATAAATCCATCATATCAGCCGCTTCCTCATAGCTTGCGCCATGTCTCCAGCGGAGGAAATGAGATCGGCCGTCATCCTGTGAGTGCGTCGATGACCAATCCCAGGATGGTTAATCCAAGACAAGCGAGTGGAGGTCGGCCACGGTTGTGCCTATGAAGTGATGCTTGCACAAAAACCAGATTCCAGTCATATACGGTGTAACGAGATGAATAGAACATATAGAAAAGATAAAAAAAAAAGAAGGCAACGAACTAGGTGAGGGCGAACTTGGGTTCATGAAATCGTATGCGACACGACCAGCGTGTGGGACAACCTACGCATCTGTGTCACAGAGCGACCAGGTAGCATTCCCTGCAGAAACAGACGGAAATGGTGGTGAATTCCAGTATAATATTGCCAAAGAATAATCCGTCCGGCGCACGGGAGTTACGGTGTGGGATTTGAATTTTGCAGCGAAGTAAGCAAGGTAGACGATGAGCACCATGTTTGTCATTGGCAACAGTCAGTCTAGATTCCCGGGTCAATCGACATCCACCTAGTGAGCGGCCGAACAGCGTGGAAGCTACTTGAATGTATCTCAACAATGAACAAAGAAAAAAGTTGAATGACATCTCGCTTTGGTTGGCTGGCAATATTTTGGGTTATCGTCATGTGGATCAAGATTCACGCTCAAGAGGGATGCTGTGGAATTATCTCTGCCGCTCATTAATCATTTGTGAACTGATCATCAGAGACATTGTTTTACGTTTACATAATTGGAGGCATGAATTTATTCTGTCCCCCCTCCACGAATATATTATTATCCACTCCAAATCCACTCCATCAATTAGATACATCATACAGTGACGTGCAGTGGCAATTTCTCCATACACCAGTGAGGAACTCCAGAGGATTTTGAAAACGGTCCACGCCTTAGAAAGTACGATTCAAGATACCTTAGCCTCAGTCTCCTGGTTGCTAATTTTTGTACAGAAAGTTTAGATCACTACGGCGTTGGTGCTGTTAGCCTCCGACTTTGTAGGTGAAATTTCTTTCGCTTTTGCTGCCTTTGATGGACTCACTCTATTATCAGCTCGGTTTATATACATCTTTGGTCAGGTCTCCACCTTTTTTCCATGGTATAGAAACTCGCTATTTAGGTCACACGAGGCTTTATAACGTTAAACGTCCATGCGGAGCCTCAGCCGTGCCTCGAGCGTGACCAGCCTGTTTACGGATATCCTTCTAATCGAAAGACTCGCTTGATTAATATATTCTGTTTTCAATACCAGACGCTCATCTACGAAATTTACAAAAGGTGCAAGTGGACAGAATTCAGATTGGGGACGAACAGTGGGGACCATGAAAGACGAAAGGACAAATCGACTCCAGTGGTGAGCATCTCATCACATATGTTAGATATACTGTATATGACTGACAAGTGGAAGCTGACAATGTCCAGTGTAAGACCGGCTCAGCGGAGTGCGCGCACATGCGCATAATGTACTGGTATTGACCAATGAGCGGACACTGTATACCATGTACCGTCTATGACCAAGCAGCAGATAGTAAAATATTAGTAGAATACTACCGGGGCCCGGCGTTTGTAAAATACCCCCACCCCGAAACAGCTCGGCGCATTCCCACGAAATCCGATACTATCCCTATTCTACAGGAAAAATATCCCTTCGTTGCAAACAGGCGTTTTTGCCTAATGAGATGTCGGAGTTTCGAAATTCTGCCCCTAGATTCGGAGTCCTCAACCTCGAAACCATACACAAGGTGGGTGTTTGAAATTCTATTAAATTTTAACAAAGGCAACAGCTATCTTCAGTAAATGGGTAATTTGCCAGTGGAATAAAGCTAGACCCAGAACCACGGAAGTCCGACTTGTTGATACCCTTGGTTTTCCAGGATTTTCGTGCAAGGGATGTGTGGTGGTGGCACCAGTTGGAGGATAGTCTGGCTTATATATATTGTTTGTAGTACTAAACATGCGCCATACATAATTTATTACAAGTTTTATTTGGGAACGTGTACGGAAAAGTTTGATGAGGGCCACAGTACCGCATTGGTACCGCGTATCTAATCTCCAGGATAAGATGTAACAATATCCATATAAGGATGTTGTTACATCTTATCCTGGAGATTAGATACGCGGTACCTTATCCATGGACGTTAATACCATAGGTACAAATATATTAAGGCTAAGATACCAACCGAGCTTGAAGTGGAATGCGCTAAATGGGTGGTTTGTACGGGCGAGCAAGGGCATAAAAAGTCCAACACCCAAACACCTTGAATACTTCTGATATATGTTCTCGACTTAGCCCTACTTAATTAGCCTGTCAGTCAGCAGTCGAATAAAAAACCAATTAAGGTAGAAAACGTTATCTACCGACGATCCATGCGCCCCTCTCTTATCACGCCGCTCTGGAATTAATAAATGGTGTGCCCTTGTTCGGTGGGGTCTACTACTCTACTATTTTGCATCGTTGTGACCCCTGATTGTATGCGATGATACAGTTCGAAATCTTCTTCTCACATTTGAAGCTCTCGGAGATCATCTCAATATCCTACATCTTCCAAATCTCGTTCGGCGCTTCCTCCATGAACAACTAGTAAATGGTGCCATTCCACTGTCAGATTATCTGTCCTTACCAACTAACCAAGATCCGTGTTTTCCCTTTGTTGCAATATAATATGCCCCGAATGACACATCGTGTATTTTTCACCAACATGCTTGTCATTAACGCTTGAAATCGATGCTGGGATCTAAAAAATAAGATGGCAAGGATGCGTCTACTAATAGTATTAGTATACATTGCGTAGTTCGCCTGGAACTATGGCATCAGAATCCGCATCACAGGAATGGGGTGTACATCCACAAAATATTAGTATTAGGAAAGCCGTGGTCACCACGAGAAATTACACGGCGGGCAAAGTTGTTGAACAAGAAGGCGTTCGAAAAACTTACGGAACAAGTCGTTGGCCGATGGATAGATCCAGAAGCTAAGGAGGAGGGTATCTCTCGGTGGAAAGACTCTATGTTTGCGAATGTGGAACGTGAAAATGCACCCGGTGGAGGTAACACTTGTGTCGGTATATTGGTGCGTCTCTTTTATCTTCCTCAGATTCCTTATTAACTTCATGATCCTCTAGGCCGCCCACCCTGATGTCGTTGATCTAATCACCAAACAGCTCAAAGGCCTGCGGGCAGTGGGTGTGACCTTGACCCTGCTAACTGTCCGTGCGGCAGTGTATACAAACATCGACACTGGACACACTAATTATATCGATTGTGGATCTCCACGTCTAGTTCGATCCCGGCATCGACATCGTCCTTAATAATGGAGATCGATGACGCGGTTGCGTGTCAACTTGGGGATGTATGTTATTAGCTTGTAGTATGTTTCATTTTTCTTTCCTTTCTTTCTGGACGAGACTGAGTATTTACGGTATCGACAGAGCAGTCAGGTTATTTTCATTCGCGCTGTACTTGCCCATCAATGTCCATCGACACTCTCGAGAAACGGGTGCAACTGCAATTCAGCTGAGTCGTCCTAATATCTAGTCAAATTGATCATTCTGGGTCCGTATTTACAACGTCAAAACACCCCAGCAGACATATCCCGCCAAAATAACAAGCTGACTGAAAAAAAAAAACAAAAAAGTCCTGATTGGTCTATTGTCCCAAATTTTGTGATCCGTCAAGAAAATATGGTTTAAACGGTACCGTAAACTACGCATGCGCAATGTTTGAGCTCTGAGAGAGATGGTGAGGGCAAGCAAGATTTTGCCCTCCGAGTCGGGTAATGGAAACTAATAGCCGAATGTTTCGCGCAACAGTGCATGCCTTGCCATATCCGTCTTCGTCTCTCCTCTGCCGCTGCTATGTGAACGCGCCTTTGAGTCCGTGTTCACTTCCCACAATATCTGAGTCTATGCACATTCTTGTTCTTGCTTTTCTCTCTTCACAGGGCAGTCCACATACGGTAGTACTACGACTCGGATGGCTACTCAAGCGCCAGTGACAATGCAGAATAATGGTAGGATTCAGCGCATGCTGAAGGCGGCTGGACGTCTTCCGCGGTTTCCAGTGATAAAAAAAAAGGCTGGGCTGCGTAATGGCGTTGGTAATATGCTATGAAGGATGAGGTCAGTCGAGAACACTAGCGATCAAACGGAGGCTCCTACCCTTATAAGTTATCGCCTATGGTAACCATAAACTTAGGAATAGTGTTCAATAGCCGGACAAGCCCACGACAGGCAGATGATAGCGGGTGAAGCAAACATCAGATCTGCAGAGATCAAGTCAAGAACATATATCGGAAGTATTCAATGGCAAGTTCGAATAATGTTTGGGTAGTGGATTTTTTACGTCTGTGCCGGCCCGTACAAACCACCCATTTAGCGCATTCCACTTCACGCTTGGTTGGCATCTTACTTAGAGTAGCCTTCATATATTTGTACCTATCACTGCGGCGACCGGCAAGATATCAAGGACTGCCGACACTTCGCCATGTTCCACACTGATCTTCTGGCCAATCACGACTCGATCCGAGTCCGAAAGCCGCAACTTGTCGTTTTGTTTCGTTTTCTATGCTGGAATTCTTAACCCAGTATTCAGCACCGATTTCAAGCGAGTTCATGAGCCCAACAAGCCTTGCTGATCCTACAAGTTCAGCCAACCTTCCGAAACCTGCCAAATGTTCATCCGCGCTTGCTATTGGCCTTCGCCTTCCTTGTAGCTGCGAGCATCGTCCTCCGTGATCAGCCGGTGTGCCCCGCTGGTTCTACGCTATTGTGCTGCATACTCCATGCCAGTTTAGTGAGCGGCCTTGGAGGTACGTCGCTTTCCCAAGATCTTAGGTGATCATCACCAGCAACGTGACCGACGAAATTGAAATGCTTTTTTGGTGAATTGTTCGACCCCTGATGGCGAGGAATTTTGCAACGGCGACTCGGACCGAGTCTGCTGCACCAAAGAACCTGTCGTAATTATATCGTTTAACATGTGGAACTCTCATCTCAATACACTTTTGGTAGCTTGGATGGCTGAACTTCTATCTAAAAGCGGACAGATGGGCCCAGATGCATGATTGAATTGAATGCAGATGCGGCATAGGGATCTGGAAGTGGCAGCCGTAGTGTACCGGATCTGATTGCGTAGGCTTGTCCCCATCCGGTATTTCAGAACTTCGAAATACCAGCTGGGAATTCTTGTCGGTGTTTTTGCGGGTGAGATTTTTCCCCGCCAACCCAGAGCTCCACACCGTCAAAAAAGCGTTTGGAGGTAGAAAAAAAAGTGTCAATGTTGAATGTACGCTTTCGTCTTGAATTCTTATTCTGAGTAGGAAAGAGTACACAAGTTAATTTCGAAAATTTTGACTTTGTCGTCGATGACGACGACGACTGTTTTATTCTCAGAAAGAAAATCTAAGACGAAAACGTATACTCAATTTCAGGTGTTTTTTTCGAGCTTGAGGCCATTTTTCGACGAAGTGAGCACCTCTGAAATGGCGGGGAAAAATCTTGGAAAAATCTCACCCGCCAAAATGTCATGAGCTTACCCTCATGTATTTTATTATCATCTGCTCGATCGTCACCGGTAACTTGAGTATAAAGCTCACGAGTGTGACAGGCTTGAGAGTTTACTGATTGTGAAATGTATGGGACGGGACATGAGGCGTTATTTAATGGCGCGTTCAGTTGACATAGCGGCTCGCTCGTCCAGGAAAAAACACCTCACAGGACAAAGAAAGGCAGGGATTGGGACACTTCTGGGACAAGTGGTTGAATCATTGATGAGCGCTGACATTGAACGCTCATCGGCCGAACGAAGACACCATCCCGCCAAGACTCGGAGCTCGGATCCTTATAGCTCCAAATACAACGCAATGCCCATAACAGTCGAAGACCGATATTTTGATGTTTGGAATACCAAGACGGAAGCGGAAACGGCACACCTGATATGTCGAAATGGTAAGTCCACCAATTCCAGTGAGGTACGCCGTGCATCGCACAGGGCAGCTGCACATGGAATTGTATTACACCATCTTGCAGGTGTGGGTCATCCATCGTTTCAAAGACGCCAGCGGCAATGGGGACAAGTGTACACCGTTGCATCCTGACTTTCTTCGAGATATAAGAATAAGAATAACCGTGACCTGGTCCTCTCGCCCTAACACCAAAGGTATTATCAATCGATGGTATTTAGTTGTCGGCAGCGACTATCACACATTACGGATGGTATACCCATCAGAAAACTATATACAATTCAATGAAAGCTTTTAAATAATTGTTGCCCCATACAAAGCGCAACAGGGGAGAATGGGGGCAGTGTGGGAGGCGTGACTGATATAATAAACCAGCAGTGCGAGTGGGCGGATCGGAGAATGCACAGGTTCTCCGGCCTCTATGTTCTGCTCCACTTTCAATCAGTTTGACGTGGAAATACGGAACGTCCTCTCGGCTTCGTCCAGTTGCTCACAAATGGCTGCGACGACTCAGAATATTGAGTATTCATGAACGAAAAAGCGGAGGGGGATTGTGGGGGGGAGGGTGAACTTGGGATGGACGGAAATTTTCGCCCTTCTTCAAACCGCCCAAATGCCGAAATTTCAAATTCGAGGCTTTTACGAAATCTGAGATGCTCCCAATACAGTCTACTCTTGGGGTAGCTCAATCAAATTTAGACTCAAAGTAATAAATACCGTGCAAGCATATGCACTTTCTTTACTGGAATCAAGTCCTCCAATACTCCCAACACTTCTTCGACTCCTCGACTACCAAGCGAGAAGTATGAAGTCCCTGGCATTCTTCATTCTCGCTCTTATCACAGTTGCAACTACCCTCCCCCTCCCCGGGCCAAATTACATCAGCTACCCTGCCATTGCGGCTGATAACAACAGCAAGATCGGGGGGGAAGGCCAAGCCAACCCATATAATCGAGGCTGTTCGCGCATTGATTTGTGCAGAGGTTAACTATTAATCGGTTGTAGGTGTTTCCAATCGCGTGCCAGGTCTTAGGAGGATGTCTCAATCATTTTAGGTGCCTTTGGAATTCCAGACATTTACCTTACTACTCTATTTTTGCAATCCGCCGCGCCACTTATTATCCGCCAAATATAGATGTCGGGGTGAATAAAAGGGAATAACAGAAAAATAACACATGTACTGCTTAGGAAGGTTGCAGTTTTCTTGCACTCCGTTTCCACCTTTTCTTGACTAAAGGAAGACGGCCGGTCTGTCTTTGCGCATCTTTGGTATCTAAATTATCTTGATTATTCTCGAGAGAAGTCAGGGAGGGATAAAGAAGGATACTATTACAAAAATGCAACCTGAACGACGAAAACGCTAACTGTGGAAAGGGCGGTCGAGTTTTCGTGCTGGGCGGTGTGCTCGAGCAGGTCCAGCTCCAGCACCGTCGCTCAGCGGGAAACAGGTTGAGATCGGAAGATAAAGAAGGGTATGCTGGGCATTGAATATTGAATATTCAAATCTCTGTTGTCCAAGCCTGAACCTGGGAAGCTGCAGTAATCCAAGGTATCTGTGACTCTCCTCGTAGCTACAAACAACGTAATCGAGCTCTTCAAAGATCGACCTTCGTGCATAAAAATAGCTTCCCTCGAGATTTGGCCCTTGGCTAATATCGAAAATTGCCCATATGGCCATGATGTGTATACGGATAGGATAAAGAACGCACCTGATTAGAACGGGATAAGTATTTCAACAACTTAAAAGCCGGAATTGACGGCATAAAAATTCATGTCAGTTGGCCGATATTCCGCTGCTCTGTGTAGAGGATATCTGATTCCATTCCACGATTTCGGGTTTTAACCTCTTTGATCGATACCTGGCCTGTCCTTTTTTGCGTTTTGGTAATAGCGCGCCGTACCCAGATCATGATCCTTATATTTTGTATTCATTTACCAATGTCCTTCTGTCTCGCGTGGATGGATATATACCACCTAGATTACTACTCCTCGTTCAATCACATCTGAGAGATTCAATATAACTCTTCCTGCTTTCCTCTCCCTTTCCACTTTCGTTTTTCCTTGTTTGCGGCTTACTTCTATCCGGATTGCACAGATCCTGAATATCCATCGAGCAATTTTCTTTATCCATTATGGACATTGCATCTGTGCGGGCTGACCACTGTTCTAGATTTTGACCATATGATACCCTCCCGGACCAATCCTGGTCGACCACGATGATTCATACCAAGATGGGATGGGATGGGAGAACTCGGTTTCCTCAGAGGCGGCACATGTCGTTCCTAGCCATACCGGGACTTCAAGGTGAGGTTTATTCTCAATTACGAAGGGAGAGGGGGTAGCATTTTAGGGTCAGGGAACAATTAATGGCGTACCTTAAAGCCTTGTTTGGTACCAGCTCGATGTTCATAGCATTCTCGTTCTTCTTGGACAGCGTAATGTTTATTATTCCCTGTAAACTTGTTCCTCCTCCGCGTAGAAAATTCAATGCCAATTCCAGAGATAAGTGTGAACCATAGATAATCCACACCGTCGCTAAATATGTATATTCCCGGTGAGCTCGTACCGTGTATACAAATTGTAGATGAGTAACACATTGTCATCTGCCACCACAGAACCTGAATACATGGCCTCATCGCCCTGCTTCACTACCGTCTCATACTGGACATGATTCAGACTTAGACAGGCGGTTTCCACAATACCAAATACTTTGTTGATAGGGAAAGAGAAAGAGGGAAAGGCGTGTCGCAAGGCATGTCAGTAAATAATCTTCTACAGAGGGAGATTGATCGAAAGAAGAGAAAATGGGTGAGCATAACTGAAAATAACTAGAGTCAGTCATAGTGTACAAAAATATTACTTGGGAGGAAAAGCGCGATGCAAATCGACACACTTCAATAGCAGTACCGACATCAACACACGCTCAACCAACATCATACCTCCCTCTCTTCATTTTCCCATCACGCTGACCCTCGCCCTCCTCCTCCAACCCCCTCTCCCTCTTCTCACCACCCATCAACATCCCATCTCCCGCATACATGCCCATTGCAGGCGTCGGCGTGCTCGCCTCAGACCCTAAAAACCCATTCCCATCACCACCCGCATAACCTGAACTCGAACCCAAGCCAGAACCTGAAGGAGTCGCGGAGGGGGACGACGACATGAGATTATCCATCCCATCAAGGAATCCATCCCCACTGACGATATTCTGCAGAATGAGGCTGTACTGCTCGTCCGTAAGCCCCATGCCAGCGAGAGGGTTAATCCTTCCTTCATCTTCCTCACTGGGCCATTGTGCGGTAGGGGTATACGGCAAGCCATAGTTGACGTTGAACGGCGACAGTGGGCGCGGAGTCGACGACGACGACGCGACTATGGTGCCGGAATTCGACGACGATGAGTCTTCTCCAGTCGAGTTCGGGTCGACGCCAGATTCAGCCATGAGCGCACGTGCGCTGTTGGTAATTGCGTGCTCGAAGTTGGTGTCAGAGAGTGGAGGAAGGGCGCCGACGTTTTTAGGGATGCTGCCGAGTGCGTTGAGACCGAGCTTGGACATGTTCATTTGTCGTTGGATAATTTTGAGATGCATAAGGTGTTTCTGTGTTCGACACATGGATTGTTAGCTCGTGATTCATTTCTACGAGGCAAGTGACCGACCTCGAGCATATCCAAAAGTCCTTCTTTTGTGAACGGCTTCGGGAGAATGTCGTTCATTCCGGATGAGTAGTAGGTCATAATCTCGTTGGGTTTCGAGTTACTCGTCATCGAGATGATGGGCGTGCCCTGGTCGAACTTGCGAATAAGGTTCGTCGCCGACACACCGTCCAGCTTGGGCATGACGATGTCCTATTCGAAAAAAAAAAAAACGTCAATACCTTAACCAAAAATCCCAAACGAAAGGATAGGAAAGCTATATCGGGCAAAACGGTACCAAACTCACCATCAACACCAAATCGTACTTCTCCAGATTCATCTTATTCACCGCCGCGACCCCATCCACTGCCACGTCCGTTGTGCAGCCAAACACCTTCAAGAACTTGCTGCTCAGGCGCCTGCTGACCGCGTCGTCATCCACAAGAAGCACTTTCGGCGGGACCGCCCAACCAGGGACGAACGTCGACCTCCGCACCCGAAGTTTCTGACCCGACGCATTACCAGACACTGCAGTCGAGGAACCCGAGGAAGAAGCAGGGGAAGATTCGGCAGTGATGAGCGCGTTGGAAAGGGTAGGCTGAACCGTCTCCTCCGGTCCCTGCAAATAGTTCTGCTCCGAGGCGTTGGGAGGACCAGCATCCGTTCCTCCAAGCCCCAACCCGCCAAGCATACCACCCGTCGCCAACCGACTAGCATCGAATGTCCAACTCCCTTGCGTGTCGTCGCCGCCCGTGTTCCGCGGGAGGAGGTGGCCGACGGTGTACACCTGCAGCCCCTCATGCTCGTCGGTGGGGTTCATAGGAAGGTTGTCGAACACGTCGGTGGAGTCAGGAAGGGACGACGCAGACCCAAAGTTGAACATCGTCGCCCATGGGTTGTTGCCACTATTACCTGGTGGAGGAGGGCCAAACTGGCTGTTACCTATAGGTTGCTGCTGCTGCTGCGCCGAAGACGACGACGACGCTTGTTGGGGCGGCTGATCGACTACATTCTGTCGCGTCGGCATAACGTACTCCTCCGGACTGTTGCCTCCGTCGTCGTCACCGCCAGCGACTCCCACTCTCATACGATCCTCACTCAGAAACCTCACACCACCGCTCTGTCGCCTCCTGTCGCTCTGCTGCGCATCAGATCGGCCCCTCGTATCCATCTCCATATCGACATCCATCTGCATACTCAATGCTCGCTGCCTCTGCCTTTCCTGATGTTTCTCCCTCTCCTCACCGAACCCACCTGAACGACTGAGGCTCCGTCCACGCGCGTCCCAATTCGAAGACTGCTCCTGTTGCTGCGGCGGGGGGAATGGTTGCGCTTGAGTTGATCCTGAAGCACCAGCCACTCCTGCCCATCCACCCTGACTCGACCTCTCCCTAGGGAACTCCTTAATCTGCCCCAGCGTGTCCGCACGGGAAAAATTCTGCTGATCTCCCTGCGGCTGTTGTGGCTGCTGTGATTGGTGGTGGCGTTGACCATCCCCACCCCCATATAACGCCGAAAAACTAGCAGGGAGCGGTACACCCGCCGCAGTCGCAGCCGCCGCCCTCCGACTCAACTCGCTCATCTGCATCAACGTCGCGCGGCCAAGGTCCTGCGGGCCCGGAGCGGAGGGTTGAGAAATTTCCGTCTGGTTATGATAATATCCCGAACCAGGGCCAGCAGACGCGGATGCGCCTGTCGCCGATAAGGAGGACAATGATGTGGAGTCAAGCATCCGCTGCAGAGCATGGGTCTGGACAAACGGGTTCTGATCCGAGAGTGACGCCGATAATGTAGCGGGCATCCCTGATCCTGTCCGCTGGATCTGGGCCTGTGTCTGGGCTGGGGCAGTCTGGGCGTAGGCGGCGGCAGCCAACCCTCCCAGACCCAAGCCAATCCCCAACCCACCGCTAAAAGGTTGAGCAGCAGGAGCCTCGCGCGCAGCGAGGTGCGCGTAGATTTGTTGTTTGAGCTGCTGATAAGCCAATTCTTTCCCTGTGGGCGCCCCCGTCGTGGTCGTGGTCGAGGAGGTGGTAGACGATTGCGTAACGGGCGATGTCCTTTGGGTGGGTATGTGAATGGTGGGGCGAGGAGGGGAACTATATGTGCGGGTGGGTAAAGACGATGAGGGTGTGAGGTCGGGACTGGCAGCGCTTGCCGAATATGATGCCGAAGTAGAGGCTTTGATTTTACCTGGTGGAGTCAATGAATGAAATGGAGAAAGAGAGGATATGGGGGGAAATGAAGTAGAACCACAAAAAAACCAGACGGAAAAACGAATAGGCCCAGACAAGGGGTCCCGAAGAAAAGGTACGTCGACCAGCGTAATATCAAAATGTGGAGATACGCGAAGGCCCAGATGGAGGATCCAGATTCAGGGAGGGAACATATAAAAGGAGAGAAGAAAAGAATAGTCAGCGCGTATTCAGCATAAAGCAGAGAGACACAAGGTTAAGGTTAAGAAGGGGGATGAGCGAGAATAGAGAAGATAGAAGGGAGGGCACGATGTGAGGGCAAGGGGCTGCGGCTTGGGGATACAGAAATAAATTTTGTAATGTTATTCGGGCGTAGGGTATATTACGAATAAATTCGGGAAAGGAGCAAAAGGATAAAGGAGAATCGAACGGAAAGGACTACAGTAGTTTGTCTACAATAGGGAATACTGGGTACTCTTGGGAGGGAGTGGAGCTGCATGTATCGACGAGAGAGAGAGTATCTACATAAGGAGCGGCATAAAACGAAGAAAGGGAGAAGGAAGTCCGAAGCGCCCTCACGCTCTCACTCTCAATATCTCATAAAAGAAAAAAGAAAACGGGAGAAATCGAAATATCGTCACTCACCGTCCTCGCTTCCCAAAAAATAGGCAATCAAACTCTGCATCAACCCGTCCTGCTGCGCCATCCCCCGCTGAAACCCAACCATCTCCACGAGCACGTTCTCATAATTCTTCTCCAAAACCCGAATCCTTCCCCTCAAATCTTCCCCCTCATCTTTCAATCTCTGGATCTCCGCGGTCAAATGCGCCCGCGTCGGGGAAAGGGGCCTCCCGCCAACACTCCCGCTGCCATCAGGGTACGACTCGCCACTCGGATTCGACGAGGTTTGTTGGAATGACTGTGATCCCGAACCCGACTGGGATTTGGGTGCGTACGGCAGAGAAGAAGAGGAGTTGGCGTTGGAGGTGGAGTTGTTGGAAGGGAGGGAACCCGAGGATGTTGTTCCCCCTGCTGTTTGTTGCGCAGCGGCGGCGAGGGCTGCTGCTGCCAGGGCGGTTTTTCGTTGTGCAGGAACCTTGCGCTTGATGTTCTCTAGGGCGTCGCGTCGGTCGGCGTGGAAGTCTGGGTGGCGAAATGTCCAACTCTGTGACAACGGGGTAAGGTTAGCCACATAAATAAAAAATGGCGGAAGGAAACGGAAGGACGTACATGCTCCCCGAATTGATTATCATCCATGTTCTTCACTTTATGGAAATCGTACTTGTTTAACTGCCGCACGAAACTGGCAAAGTTTGAATGCTTGAACATGCGTGGTAGGATGGACTTTGTGAATTCGTTCATGTCCTACAGCGAGATAAGATGCGATTAGCTGAAATTATCTTTGTTTCTGTTAACCCCGACGAGTGACAGAAAGCGGAACGCACTTTGACTACGAAACAATCGCCGAGTGGACCCCAACATACGACGGATTGGAACGAGGGATCTTCTAGCATTCTGTGAAGGTGAAATCAATATATATGTTAGCATTATCGTTCAGGAGAGGTAAGAAAGGAGTGAAGCGCGGCGAAAGGGTCGTGGGGGGCAGATTTAAAAATACGACATTGCGAAAACGCCAAAGCGACTCTGGAGAAGGGGGAGAACAGGGAGCTTTTCGTGTTGAACGGATGGAGCGATAGAAAAGTAAAATCAAAGGAACAGCGAAAAAGGACAGAGGAATGGAAGCAAAGGCGCCAAGAGACTTACTTGTACAACTTTTTCACAAAATCGCTGGTCGAGGGCATCGCATCGTCTCGCGAAGCCGAGGTCCTCCCGCTGGTCGAAGCCACGGTGGATACACCAGCACCCGCGGTGCTTTTATCCTCGTTTTTATAACTCATGCTCTCTCTCTTCACTCTGACTTGACGGCGTGATTGTGTCGGTAGAAACCCCGTTTGCTGATAGGCTTGCTGCTGCAGTAGGCGATTTCGGGTAGTGTAGCCTTCCGAATCCTCCGCCCAATTCGATGTGAGATGATAGCTCTCCTGCTGCTGAGAGTGTGAGGGCCAATTGGCGGGAATTCCGGTGGCAGACGCAGATGTTGGTGGTGAAGATAGTGTTGGGGACCGAGATGGTGAGCCCTGGTTCAAGTATGCCGAGTCTGATGGCGGAAGGTTGTTTCTGGAAAGATACAACGACTCTGCGGTATGAGGATTATATAGCTGCTGTTGCTGGAGGAGATGCGGTGGAAATGGGGAGGTGTTGGAAGAAGAGTCGTTGTTTGAGTGATATGAGGAAGTATTTTGGGCCATTCGGACGGACGCGGCGAGCACGGCTGTTCAAGGCCGGACAGAAATCGTTGGTATTGACACACGACTCCAATGACATGTACTTGGCGACGAGAGCGCACAAGAGGAGACGGTTCCTCGCTAATCGAGCGCTCGAGGCAAATATCCATCTCCATCCACTCCAACACCCCCAAAGTCGAGCCACTCCACCGAGGCCTTTTCCTTTTTGGGAGCCGATCGGCAGACCTAGAATGTTCTAGACCACTCCGTAGACACCGCAGAACCTGCTGATACAGGCACGGGATTCTCTCCTTTATAACCCCCGAAGCACCGAACTACAACATTCTCATTTTCGATGGCCACAATACTTTCACCTCGCAAATAGATTTCGCCTTCCCTTTTCTGACCACATTCCCAAACTCGAGGAGTTGTGCCCGGCCCTTCGTACTTGCCGGAGGAGCCCAGAGAGGAAGATATAAGTACGAGTGACGCTTGAAAGCCGTATAATTTACCTTGGAGAACATGGTCTATAAGACTTAGTATATGTCGTTAAATAAGCTATGGAGAGCGCGTTTCAGGTCAAATTCAGAGGAATTGGAATTGGAATCGCAATTTTGAATTCATAGACGCACTTTGACCGTACTCAAAAAAACCGTGTTCAGTGCGCTTGCTCTTCTTGAGAACACCACGAAAGTTGGTTCTTGCCTGGGTTGCCTCAGAGATGAGGCGAGTATGTCCTCTTTGGTAAGAGCAGACATCAGAGAACGAAATGGCACCGTACTATCCAATATTTTCAGAGTCAATGCCTGGGAATCACATCCAAGAGGTCCGTACATGCATTTCTGGCAGCAGAAATTTGCGCCGCGTTACTGCGGATGACGTTCCGAGTCAAACAGAGATATTACTATAATTCCCATTTATTCTCGTTCAAAGCGAACCAGGGTTATTTTTGGCGCTCGAAAACGCCCAGTCATAGCCCATTATAAATGCTGCCATTAACGATTAAACTAGGACTTTATATCTTAATCATCACTTCCAGAACCACTTCACCGCCCTTCCTCCCAAAAGCCAAATGCTTATCGAAAAATCACCTCGCACTAATAATAAAACAACAACTTGAGAAATCGAAGGTCGTGATAATTTAACCGTCTCGACTGGGCATTCTGCCGCTCGAGATTAAAAAAAGGGGGAGAATGTGGTCGTTCAGGGATGATCTTTTAAGTTGGATTACGATGAGTAAAAGTCTCTCACAAAATTATGCAAACGGCAGTATAGCTGGGTGTATAGAACATGCACATTAGAGGCGCAATAGAACACAAAAAGACAATATTTACAATAAATTGAGTGGGGCAATGATTTCTAGTCAGGGAATTTCGTGCATATACAGTCGGTCAGCAGCACTGAGCCGCCGGTAATCATGTTGAGGTTCGCTGGTGGTGGTGGTGGTGGTGGGACGTGGGACTCGGGGTGCGGCAGCAGTACAGAACGATTCAGAGCACGTGATTTAAAATCGCGTCGGCCATATGCGCTGTCAATTTCAACTCCTGGGAAACTGGAGAAGAACTTGTGCCGACTCTATCCCAAAATGGACGGTAAGGGCCTCTTTCCTTCGTACACGCAGCGCTGAGGCTGCGTTTTGCCCGCGAAGCGTGTACCACTCAATAGTCATCCACCCTGCATTTCAGAAAAATTACCCATGCCATAAGCATAAGTTCTTGCTCTGAATCTCTTATCTGAAATTTGCGGATCTGTGCGCTTGGCGATGGCCGATTTCTGGCCGAAATTTGGGAATTTGCCCAGACAGGGTCCATCTCAAGAACCGAACAGAATTTCTCTGATCGTTGAGACAATGTTGAGAACTTATTAATGTTGTAATATTTGACAGTGAAAATGACAGGAAATGACAGCAGAGGTATGTATAAAACGACAACTAAATTACGCAGGTAATCCCATCTCAAAAAAACCCCAGTCTACTACACCTTATCTCAGTCTAACATGAGATTCGCTTCTACCGTCATGACTGTCATCATTGCGCTTCCACTCGTGGCTGGGGCTTGCGGGGGTACTGCTACTTGCTGCCTGTCCTCCGTTGCCACCGTCACACCACTCAGTGAACTGATGGGATGTAAGACTACACCCAACAATATGACTTTTCATGACCAGCACTAACAGTTACCCGACCCCTGCAGTCGGATGTTTCGAGGTCTTGGACACCCTTAACCCGGATGAATGTGTCAAGGAGGGCCGAGCGGCTTTGTGCTGCGTGTACCCTGTACGTGTTTTGTACCCCTTTCTTCAGACAGCTAACCGTTAAGATATCCAGGGCGATATCTCGTACGGGTGTGAAGTATGGGCTTAAACCGTGCTTCCAAGGAGTAGTATTGAATCTGTAATTAAGTTTACAATATTATATACGTGCCCAATCCAGTCTGATGTCCTCGCAACATACTTGAGTCAAGGCACGAAGGGAATTGAGATAACACAGATGAAGACTTGATAATGAACGAAGCAGTGGTGCGACGGATCCTATTGCAAAACTTCTTCTGAAGGAAGAGTGACAGCGTTGCCGGTTCTGCGCATTACGTGACTTGGCTGATGTGGACCAGTGCTGCGCATGGCACGAACGAGTCCCCTTTAAGTAATGTAGATTTCAATAATTTATCTATTTTAGCACCGAGCGTTTGTGTTAGGCTCGATGATTTCGGGCGGTACAAAGAAAAAGAGAGAAAGTCATAGAGAAAAAAGAAACTACCAAGTCGGAATTGGGGCCCATTGGGTTGAGGCTGCACGTTCAATTCGCCGCAGTTGGGTTGCATTTGCCGTTGGGTCTCCCTCGCCGTTGGTGAATTTGATTTGCCACGAATTCGCTACATGTCGTCGATTGTCCATAGGCAGTACCGTTTCGTTGATGAGTGGTACATATAATCGATTACGTGTACCACCTAATCAATAACACGAGTGGTACGCGTTATCGATTGGGTGCGGTGATGCGCTCACGCTGCACTGGCCGTGCCTAAACAAAACAAAATATTGGCGCTGGCAGGTGTGTGAGGGTCGCTCTGAGGTGCGGTCGGTTCTAAGAAGGAGTGAGGTGGTGGCGCCGAGGTGCGCAGTTCGAAAGGAAACGAAACGCGAGTGTGCGGAGTGCGAGCGAGGTGCGAAAATGAAGGGGAAACGAAATCTGATTGTGTATCGTCGGAAATGGTGTAGTGTACATGCATATATGTAAGATAAAACATAAAAACCTAATAACCTTAACGGACGACGCTGGTCCATCGTCGTGTGCCTGATAGACAGTTTTCGATATCTCAGTTGGTCTTAGTGATATCGTGGGTTGACAGACATGCGATGATGTACCAGAATTGGGCGTTAAGGTTATTAGGAAGGTAAAACAAACGAGAGAACAAACGAAAAGAAAAGGGGAAAAAAAAAAGTACGAAAGAAAAATCGAGAACAAATACATAATTCAAAAAAAGAGAGAACAAAAGGAAAGGAATAAAATCATGACGGTCGTAAAAGTGCCTTCCTCGCCTCCTCAGTCGCCTTGCGTGCACTCCTGAAGCCCTCGCATCGACACTACCCACCTCACCAGTCGACGCACTGGAGGTCATCATATCGCCCTCGCCTTCCATGCCAATGCTGTTCGCATTTGGCGGGGTGACGGAGGTCGAAGACGATGTCGATGGAGTCCCTCTTCGAGTATTGTTCGCAGCAGCCACGGCCCTCAACAACCCCGCTACTCCCTCGCCTCTTCACCTTCGACGAAGATGGCGAAGGTTCACTGTCAGTTGAGTGTGGCCCCTTGGAACTTGAACTAGACCCAGAGTTAGGCGGCATATTCAAGGGATGCGAACTCGACGATGACGCAGCTGCAACAGCTGCAGCTTTTGCCGACGCCGCCTTATCCACCCTCTTCAAAAATGGACTGGGCAAATTCTCCTCCGCAAAATCGTACTCCGGCAAAGGATAACTCCTGGGTACTGGAATCGGTAGCGATCTGGCAGCAGTGACAGCCGCAGCGAGGTTGGAGCTACTGCCCGATGGTCGTAAATGAGGATGAGGGAGTGACTATGCCGATTGGATGTGGAGGCGCCGTTGCCGTTGATATTGAGCCCAGCAGGATCCGAAGTGGATAAAGGTAACGTCGACTGCGTGATGCACGATGGGAAGAATGTATCGAGGGTCGACGAATCCTCGTCGGAGGAGGTGCCGCTGCAACAGCTTGCTGCTTTCGTGTGTTGGCCGCACTCGTACCCGACGAGGAGGTAGAGGTTTCCGATGATGCGTCGTCCTTGTCCTTCTCCTTCGCTTTCTCCCTCTCTTTCCTCGAGCTCGGGCTGGGCGGTGGGCTAGCAGCCCCGTCCTCACGTCGTTCTCGATCCTCGTTCTCGCCGCTATCGACCTCCTCAAAGTCGAAGATCTTGCAGAATTTAGCCCAACCTTCGGAGGACGGTTGAACAAATTGACGAGTTCGGCGGGTGAGGGTGTGGCGAGTATTTCGCTCGTTGAGGTGAGAACGGCGCCCTTCATGGCGGAGGCCATATAATCCAACTGAATGGGGCGCGAAATGGGGGTTTCCATCGAAGCGATATGATACGTGGAAGGGGTGGGTTGAGATGTGGGTTGAGATTCAAATTTTGCCTCCGTTGGTGTTGAGGCCTACAGGACAATTTAAAATGTAAGGGTAAAGCCGAAAAAAATTGAATGAGATGACGTGACGAACCTTTCACCGTTGTCGTGTCGCAGCTTGCTGCTGCACCTTCTTCGCGCTCTCCTCCAACTCCCTCTTCACCTCCTCCCCTCCACCTTCAACTCGTTCTCCCTCGCGAGGACTCACTGGATCCGTTCATCGACCTCCTTCTCGCGTTTGACACATGCAGCATCCACCTCCGCTTCGCGGTTGCGTACAGCCTCCACGATCTCCTCCTCACGCTTCGCGATGACAACAGCGACAGTGATCTCTTCATCACCAAGGCGCGTAGCTCCTCCTCCCGTCGCGCGACAGCCTGCCCAACGGCGACCCCCACATCATGTCTTGACAATTGATGATGTTGTTGGAGGGACGTAATCTCTTGGACCTTCTGGTTGAGGAGCGACGTTAGCCGTTGCTCGTTCGGGAGAAGGGTCTATTGCCGCGCAAGAATTTCGCGTTCTTTGGCGGTTACAGTGGCGCGATGTGCCTTGACGACAGAGAACCTGCGAGCGAGAAAGTTGGGTTAAAACGGAGATCCGATAGTTAGACGATTTATTTGGACTTGCATTTTCTGAGCGTCGGCGAGTCGGTTGAACAGCTCCAGCCATTCGTGTTGGAGGAGTTGAGCAGCGGATGGGCGCATGGCGGGCTAGATGCAGAGTGGGTAATGCGTAAACTCACGTTGAGGTTCAGCATGGATTTGATGCCAGACGTAAGGGCTTGGGAGTATAACCCTGTCAAAACTCTCAACGAAAAAGGAAGAGTCGCTCGCTGTGGGGTAGAATCTCCAGCAGGACTAAACGGAAACTAGTCGAAAATGGATAGATTGGTCCCAAATTGGTACAAACGATGCTTGTAAGGAACGCAGTGGCCGAAAAGATAGGTGATCGCAAAATGAAAGAAAGGGCGGCAACAAGGGAGACGGCTAGACTCCAATGTTAGAACCCAATATAATAGATCTAAATGATAGTTGAGTTATCAATGGATGATGCGAGGACTGGAAGAACGTACCAGCTCGTTAATGCCCTCCCGCCCAATTTCCTCCCTTCCTAATTGAAACCCTTGAGAAGAACGCATTTGCTGCTCGCCGCGGGGCAGAATACCAGTAAGAATGGTCTGAAAAATGGATATAAACCCGATATTCATCAGTAACTCAAAGGAGATAACGAGCCGACATGGATGCACTTTCTTAGTCTCCTCACTTCAAAATCATGGAGGCCACATCTTGGACGTAAGGGTTGCCCATCGCAGGGCCTAAAGATCATGACGAGATGTGGGAGAAATGGCTAAAGTGGTTGTTAGTTGCGAGAGAGGGCGTGAGAGCTGGAGGGTGATACATACCTGCTGTGTCTCGTCACTTTCAACACCAAAAAGGTTGGAAAGCTCCAAGGAAACATATCGCCACACTCCGGGGTCGTAGTGCACAGGGAAAAGAGGCTGAAAATGAGTGTTAACTTGGTGTTAAGTAGCGAATATGAGAATGGGACGAACCAGGGTCATCGACGCGCTTTCGCGCGTCTCCTCCCTCCCAAATAACCCAAGTGAGTCACAACTTTACGTTGGATGATGAAATCTTCATCCTGAACGTGGGGGCTGCTCGCCGCAGGGCCGAAATAACGTTATAGTGGGGCTGAAAATTTTCTAAAAAGTTGATATTGGATACTATGAGAGAGTATGGGTATGATAATAGGACGAACCCGGGTTGTCGACACGCTTTCGCGTGTCTCCTCATGCCCAAATACCCCAAACGAGCCACAATTCTCATTGCATAACACCCATAACACCATATTCATCTTGAACATGAGTACTTCTCGCGATAATGGGCCTGAAAATCTCTAAAAGGTTGAAATTGGATACGAGGGAGTGTTGGAAATGGGGCGGGTACATACCTGCTCGTCGACGTTTTATCGCACATCTCCTCGCCTTCTAACACAACAGAAACACCCATAGGCCTGTGATCTTCAAAGAAACGCTGATGCCGCTCGCCACAGGGCCGAAATCTCCAAGAATATTAAGTTGACATTGAACACCAGAGACGTTACAGGGAAGCTTACTGGATATCAAAGTGGTTGTTCATCCCCAGAGTTTCGTTGTAGGGCCTAATGTTCAGATGAATGACTTGACAAAGACAGATTACACCTGAGGTCAACCCAAAGTTTATGTAAGCCTTCTCACCATCAGTTCTTCATTTCCCACCGCTCCTGTCAAGCGTTCACGTCGAACTGTTGAACTTCCATCTGTTTCGCGCAGAAGAGCGCCAATGCTCGAAACCATGCATATGCCGCGGGCCTTACGTTCTCTATCGAACCTGTCACCGCTTCTGTCGTCACCTACCCGATGCCTTCATTAGTGAATCTTTTTGAGCAAGTGTGATGATAGCAAGGTCGTGTTGGGGGATCCCAATAGGATGTCCATGACAACACTTTCATGTAATGTACCCTGATCTGGCTTTATCGTCTTTTCTGTATCTGGTCATTTTTCGCATAAAATATCAATGTTTTCTTCAAGGTGCGAGCTCCCAACCGTTCCCAATAACCCTCTCGCTAATCTGACATGCCTCCACTTTTTATGTCCCCCAGTCTCGAGTCTCGATATCCCGAGCTGCGACAGTGGCAGATAAGGTGTAATAATTTGACGACATTTGACCTCGAAGCCGCCAACGGTTTGTGTGAGATTGAATAGTGAGTCCTCCCGTCCCGCATCACTTATCCCTTCATTTTTCACTGTAAAACTCCCCCAGTCCGGTCTTTCAAGACGGTGTACTCCTTCCACCACACATGCTATGGGGCTTCTCCCTCAATCACGACTTTCCGGCTCTTCGCTGCTTCCACAACGAGGAAGCGAAGATTTACACCGTGAAGAGCAATACCGCCGTTTGCGCCAACCTCACCTTCGTCACCTGCAAGGCGACAAAAAAGCGACAAAAAAATCTGAGCAGTGCAGCTACCGAGGTATGTCCTTTTCCTATCTCCCTATCTCTAGTCTTCTGATTATTTGGTTTAGTCTGCGTTAATAGAATTGTCGGAGGAACTGTTAGAACGAAGCAGTACGACAACAATGTGCTGGGAAATGGTAAGCCTACCTCTCAACTTCTTCTCTTATTGCTTAGCTTGTTCACAGGTCCTCGGGAGGGCACTGGAAAATTGGCGAACTGTGCTCTCGCTCCTACCACTACTGCCCAGGAAGCGAAGGATTATGAACTCGGTATGCAATTCGGATTTATCATTGGTTATAATTTACAAATTCTCTTGCCTGCAGCCTTCCAACTTTCAATCGAAGGACTCAAGAATGACTGCTTTGGCACCTCGAAGATTCACCTGCACCCGATGGACCCCGTGGTGAAACACAGCTCCGGAAGTAAACCCCATTGCAAGCCTGGTCGCCTTCGCGTCCTTTGTAAGTCCTTGGTGGTATTTTATATTGGTCTTTCTGACGTAATGAAAAATCGCTTGTTTGATTTCGGGTTGGAAGTTTGGTGATTCTGGATTTAACCAATCATCTATGTTATATTGGGGTAGGTTTCGTACATCGACACCATGTTGTCGGCTGAATTTCCGATAGAGTGTAACGTTATCCGTTGGAAGGAGGTGGTATCGATAATTTGCCGTCAGTAGATTTCTAGTTTGCATTCCTCGGTAGGATCGTGCCTGTATCATATCACGGTTCCTCGCCTGAATGCTTGTAATACTAAGATGGACACAAGTTAGTCTTGAAGGCGAAGTTATGAAAGGTATCCATGATCACACCTAGACCCGCTCTCCAACTGCTCCAAAGCAACTTCATACACATGTTGGTGAAGCGGAACGTGAGGGAGGCGCTTCAGGGTGGCAGACTGGCAGTTGCTATTATGGGAGAAGCACCCAATGATGCGCGAAATTTCTCCGGTGTTCACTTGTTCGACAATTTCGACATGCGCAAGGCAGCCCGTGAAATCAAATGGGACTTGACGAAGTTCCCAATTCTTTGAAGATGCAGACGGGCAAAAATCCCCATGGGTTTTGATTAATCAACTGACCATCCAATTGCTCCGATTAGATTAATCTATCCTCCGCGGATCCGTCTCTGTGCATACCTCGCTCAAAGTTGTGTGCATCAAAGAATAGA
>Ga0307517_10002854_pt1 | contig 27431 bp, 10 predicted proteins | sample 23_EM_MG_FD_194515 | JGI IMG/M metagenome (GOLD analysis project Ga0307517, IMG submission 194515) | Populus trichocarpa ectomycorrhiza microbial communities from riparian zone in the Pacific Northwest, United States - 23_EM | ecosystem: Host-associated > Plants > Roots > Unclassified | place... | reverse complement strand
TTTGTTGTACCAAGGGTTGTACAACACAAATCTAGATTAATCATTTAACAAGCAAGGTATTAAGAATTAGTAAGATAAAAAGATAAGACATGTTAATAATAAACTTTCTTGTATATAAACATTGAAGTCCATGTTGAGTTTATATTATACCTATTCTAACACCATTAGTGAAATCACCTTGACATAATAAACTTAGCTAAACATTGTGAAGAAGAGAAACATAAATAAACTAGATAAGAACTTAAGTATAGTAAAGGAAATGAAAGGCATAAACAAGATATTAAGGAAAATATAATATGAAATAAAACTTAAACATTACAAAAATATAAAGAAAGAAATAAAGAGCATGATCTTGATCTGAAAACCAAGATGCCTAAATGCATGGCAAATGCCTCCTTTTATAGGCCAAAATTTGAAACTATTGATTTGATGACTAATTGTTGAGTGGGTGGCCACCTCTTGACTTAGTAACAATCCTTATCTTCTTGTCTGCAGAAAACATCATTGCTAACATCAGAATTTGAATAAATAGTCTTCATGAAAGTTCTGAGAAATTGTCTCAGCTTTCCAACAAAACAAGAATGAGGTCATTTGGACTTCTAGAACTCGAGATAAGGGCTAAACACTAAACAGTGTCTGGGCTGCAGGACAGATTTTGACTTAGAATTAGAACTTGAAAACGATCCTTTTGAATCTTGGACTCTTCATGAAAGTTTTAGGCCTATGCCTTAGCTTTTTATCCATATAAACCATACCTAAATCCAAGTTCTACAGCTCTAGTTATGATCCAATAATCGAATGGTGTTCCAATTTGAATTCAACCAGCATCTCTTTTCTAAGCTTAGCCCTCTCTTTGTCTTCTCACTTTCAGTAGTTAAACTCATCAATCAATCCTTTGATTTATGTGATAGGCTTGCATTTAAAATGAACATTTACCATAAATTAAAGGTATCTTATATTATCAAACTTGTTATTATAAAACATGTTCTAGTTAAGGAGTTATTGATACTTTAAGTGCAAAATGATGATATAAAACCTTGATAAAAATGCACTTTTATGTACTAATCAGTTGGTGATTATCTAAGAGGAAGGAAGGAGATAGGGGAATGTTTTCCCCTTCCAACCATCGGCCTCCTTTAAAAGAGGGAGGCTTCTATTTGTTTTTTTTATTTAGGTCCTTTAATTTCTTAAATTCATGCTATGAAATCCCTCCTCATTCAATTATTTCAATTCAACCCTTGGTTAATTATTACTCTTTATTTTAACTAAACTTACCTATCTCTCTTTTCTTTTGTTCTCTAATTATCTTACTTCTTCTTCTTTTTCTTCTTTTGAAAGTATTTTGATCAGGGTTTTACAATTTATGTTTTTCTCTAACTCTCTTTTCCTCTCTAATACTCAAACAATGTACATACAGTTGGTTGCTAGGTTTTCTTCTTGGGAGAGTGGTTGTTGCAGTGGAGTTTGCTGGCCGGTTTTTAGGGAGAGATCTAGACTTCTTCTCCTTTAATGGCTCAGGCCACCTTTCTTTTTCTCTAATTCTCCCTTCTTCTCCAACATTTAAAGGAGGTGCATGCAGCTAGGTTTGCTGGTTTTGCTTTGGGAAAAGAGGTTGTTATAGCCAAGGCTACTGGCCAGCTGTTTTTGGGGAGAGCAAAGGTAATCTCTTCTTTGCTGTATTTATACCCCTCTTAAATATGGAGGGGTGTTTGGAAGGCTGGTTACCCATGTTCTTATCCCTATTTAGTTCATCCTAAGGCTGGTCAAATCCTTCATGGTTCCTATTTAGAGTAGGCCGGTTTTGCTCCCTCACACTTCCCTTTAGAGCTGGCCGGTTTATACCCCTCAATTTTTCCTAACATGGGTCGGCCCAAGACTAAATTTTCATTGGGTTTTTCATGGGTGTTACAGAAAATTTTGATGGGTGTTACACACTGCCAACTTAGAAATCATCAACGAAACTGCTTCACAGCTGACACATGGATTTGTCAATGCACACAGCCTCAGCTGACTCACAAATTGTCAATTAAAATTGTGTCGCTACACGAAAACTGTGTCGTTGCTGATTTAGAAATCGACAACGAAAACTGTGTCGCTGCCGATTCAAAAATCGTTAATTAAAATTGTGTCGCTACACGAAAACTATGTCACTACTGATTCAGAAATTAGCAACAAATTGTGTCGCTGCATGAAAATTGTGTAGCTGCCGATTCAGAAATCAACAATGACGATGGAGTCGTTTTTGGCTTTACTTTTTTTTTGTTGGATGTTTACACACAATCACATGGCAAAAGATATTTATGTACAAAATATTTAAAAAATCATTACATGTTTAATACGTAAACAAAATTATTATAACCACATAGTTTACATAGAAATATATATACCTAACAAACTATACAATAGTACAACTAAATGAATATTGTCATGTGGTATGCAATTGACCTACACAAATATAATATTATAAGATATATTAGATAATCATAATATTTATTTATATTGTCCACTAGGAAGAAGAAATCAATATATTTATAATATCTTTTACATCAATGCCTCAACATACTAAAAATTAACTCAGTAACCATATGATAGTTTCTCACATAATTTAAAGGTCTTTCACTGGCATTTTTATTTCCAATAGAACACTATTCATATAACTAACTTTAGTTTATTCACGTTCACAAGACTATTTTATCAAGTATTCCCATTATGATCTCAAAGGACTAACTTTGGCCATCTATAAATCTCGGGATAAATTGAAAATAATAATATAATAAAAATTATGGTGTAATAAAATAAAATAAGAAAAATAAAATAAGTTAAAAAGATAAAAGAAGAAAGGTTTATGGTAAAAAATATCCATTTTTCTTGAATAAAAAATTGTCCAGCCATTTTGAGAAATGGTTAACTGATTTAATATAACATCTGAACCATTTCTCAAAATGATTAGACTATTTTGACTATCGTCCCTAATATAACTTGACAATGCAACAAGAGAGAAAATGACATTTTTAATTCTTCTTCCTTCATTTCACCTTGGAGAGCTAACGAGTAAGGGTTAGAAGTGAAAAGAGAGGATTTTGAGAGAGAAAAACACATCCACACTAGAAATTAAGAAAGATCAAAGAGAGGGGAAAATGAGTTAAAGAGAGAAAGAGTGAAGAAATAAGAGGAAAAGGGAGACGCTGTGTGAAATTTCAAATGGTTGATTTCCAAAATACATCTTGTAACCAAGTAAGATTTTTGAAATGCCTTTATACTAATTTGAATAAGAGTTAAGTTTGGGCAAATATTGATCAAAATTAAATTAGGTTCTTGAGATGAAATTAGAGGGAAAATGGATTTAATAGAAATTGAGTTCCTAGGATCCTTGTATGATGTAATAAGGGTGAAATTATGTTGAAATAACAAAGAAATTTTGACGAGTAGGGAAACCCTTGGGGCCGGTCATAAAGAGAACAAAAGGGGGAAGTTTCACATTTATGATATTGTCCATTAATTGTGTTATAAATTTGTGTATGATCATGTGAATAATGATTTTTTATAGAGTTGAATTAATGAAATGATGAAATATTAAATAATTGAATGGTTGGGTCTAAAATGATGAAATTGCAAAATTTTAGAGTGTAAAATTTTAGAGAAATTGTAAATTATATGGAATTGTGTAAAATTGAAAAAAGTTGAAGAAATTATGAATTTGTTTGTAATTAAGTTTATTTTATTGTGCAGTTAATGATTTGAATGTATTTATGAAAAACCTGAATAGAATTATAATGAATGTTACGATGAAAAAGGAGTATATTGTTATGTGATAATAATAATTAATTTAGAAATCTGTCGATGTAGGGGAGACTGTTAGAATGATTCAGCGAGCTAATGGAGCCGTTCATAGTCATATAGCAAGTAGATACTTCATACCTTGTGGTAATTTTCTTTACAAATTTCCTGTAAAATTTACTTTTGAATTTGTTAATCCATGAAAATATGGATAGTGATATATATATATATATATATATATATATATATATATATATAAAAGAAAGAAAGAAAGAAAGAAATATGTGTAAGTTGAGAGGATTGATTTGGTATTCATGAAAGAATACCAACTTATTGCTTCCATATGGGAATGTTGGATTGATTGGCAACTAAGATGAGTTTGTTAGATTTATTGGTATTTATAAAGAAATACCATATTATTGGCTTCTATATAGGAATGTTGGATTGATCGGAAATTGATTGGCAGCTATTATAGGTTGACCGGATTGATTGGTGTTCGTGAAGGAATACCAAATTATTGACTTCCATAAGGGAATGCTGGATTGATAAATAACCAAGATGGGCTAGCTGGAGAAATTGGTATTCATTAAGGAATACCAGATTATTGGCTTCCAAATAAAAATGTCATATCAGATCAATAGGTAACCGAGATAGGTTTGCTGGAGAAATTGGTATTTAGAAAGGACTCCTGGATTGTTGGGTTCAATATGAGAATGTCGAGATGATTAATTATATTATGAATAATATGAGATTTGTTTTGGACTGAATAAACTTATGTAAAAATAAATTTGAAATGATTATATAGATGAAACATTTGGATATTTTCTTAAAGTTTTAAACAAATTATTTAACTTGAGACTTAATAAATATCATCAATTTTCTTTACAGGTACCTCACATACTTACCAGAAGTGATCAGAAGTTTAATTACTTTTGTGTATATATAGGCAAATATGGACAATTATATTTTAATGTCAAGTTTATGGATTGTAATTTCAAACATTTTATTTTGTTATGTAACTAAGATATTATAGGATTAAATTAACAATTATCGATGACTAGTTATAATAATGTAAATATGTAATTTAAATATTGGTATGGTTTAAGTCTTATATGTTTATTATACACATCATTGTATTTAGTGTAGTAGTGTGTGTGTGTAATTAGTTAGTTAGTTAGTTGATGTGAAGTAGCATTTAAAACATATTTCACATCAACTAACTAACTAACTAACATTGATGTTAAATATGTTGTCAATGCCTTGGTGTTAAATTTTTGTTGTGTATGTAAGATTAATAATGTTATCAATGTTATGAATTATTGAGAATAGATTATGAAAGGTTGGATATAATGATGATGGGATCCAAGATGATTGGATCAGAAGTGAGGTTATGAATTTGGTATGGTTTATGGATAAAAATTGTGATTAATTTTGATATGAATTTATGACGACACTTGGAATGTTCTAATACAAAGAAAACTCTACCGAGATTTCAGTAGAAAAATCATTAAATTATGAGAGTTATATGTAATACTCAAAATTAAGAAAAGATTAAAAATTAAAGTGTAAGGATCGAGTTTAATCGTTCGACCGATTGAGTTATCAAACAATCTGGTCAATTGTTTAGAAAAAAAGCTAGTGATTTCTGAAAGAATCTTCAATGATGTCATGAATGTTGTATATTGAATTATAGGGATGTTACACCATCCTTCATATGGTCAACTAAAGAATAATTCATAACCTTAGTCCTAATCTCCCGGTGACTAAGTTAAATCCCTTTTCCAACTGTTAAAATATTTACTTTCTTAATTCAACCATAACACATAATCCTTCCATTTTATTCTCATAAATCAATTCTTTCTTTTGTAGATATATTTGACCATTAAAAACATAATTATTATGGAACTGCTAATAGAAATTTAATAACTTTAAAAGGTTAAGGTGCTGACACCTACTTGCTCATCTAGTTGACCGAGCTCCTCTTATAGCAGATGATCCAGCTCCTAGAGCCTTTCCTAATTTAAAAAGAAAATGTCATTGACAGTATATCATTAATCTCATCCCACATGTAAATATTCATATTATTTTAATTTTAACTATACAATTTCATCACCATCATAATCGTTTCCTTTAACTTTAATATACATATAATCTCAATAATTATTCCTAGTTCATTTATTTCATGATGATTTACATTGGCCATATAATTTAATTTAAACCTTTAATGATTCTCCTTTGACTATATTGCTCATTTAAATTATTTAAGCCATTTAATTTCCCATATACATGTACAATTGTTTTTTTCTTTTTATTTGCACTATGCATTATAATCCTTTCATCTATTTCATTTGTTTATATATGCTATACCATTTAAAATCATGTAGTCCCTTTAATCCATTTTCAAGTGTTAGTAATGTATGTATCAACCATTTGCTTTATGTAAATCAACTCTAACAATTTTTCTTCCATTTCTCTCAATACATGTTAAATCCAAAATCACAATAATACATACCCACAAAAATATAGTTTTCCTATTATTAACACATATTTTTTTCAACTTACTTCACATTTCATTAATATGTATTTTAACTACAAAATTTCTTATTTTATGAACTCTACCATTTTCTTTTAGAGGTATTTAAACCCTTTTTAAGTCCCTTAAAATTATTCATTCATATTCAAATCTCACCACTTTACTTTCTAACAATTTAGTTTAATAATAGACCAATACCAAGATTTTTAACTTATTATATCTTCAGCAAATTTTCACCACAATTAACAACTTATAAACATTACACAAAACTCCTTTATCAACATTTAGTTATTCTTGCAAATAACTTCAATACATGAATCTTTTCAAGATCATTACATCTTCCATAGTATCTTTACATTTTTTTAATTGACCAATTATATAAAAAATTTTCCTTTCAAATTCTTAAGTTAATTTCATTCTTTTTCAACCTTTTTATTCTCATTATACTAACTTCATGTCAATTTAGAAAATCCATCATCACTTATCTATTTTTCAACTTTTCTACTTGTAACCATTACTTGAAAGTGTACTAACAAATCTTAATTCAATGAATAATATCAACCAATACCCTTCCAAACATTATCACATCAACAATACATACAAATTCAACACAATTCATAAGGATTTTCATCAATTTATCCACTTCCCTAAAATCTTCCAAAAAGCCAACCCTATGCCCTTCCTTAATGCCATGTTTTCTTTTTCATTCCATCAAATTTTCACATTAATCACCTCATATTCCACACCAATAAGCCTTTTCAAGACCAATTTTTCAATTCCATGAATTTGACTAAGAACCTTAATTAGAAAGTTTAGGGATTTTACTTAAAATTTACCAAAATTTCATTCAACAATGAAATAATTGGTAAAGAACACTTTACCTTCTGATTTTAAGCTCAAAATATGCTATGCGGATGAATTTCTTCCATTCCTTCTTCTTTCTCCTTTAAATCTTCTTGTTTCTCTCTCTAATGCTCACTTTAATTGTGACATCCCCATATTCAGGATTAGCAACAATATCATGTCAACTGATACACATAATAATTATATATATACACACACACACACACACACACGTATGTGTGTGCGCGCGTGCAAGGTGTTCATATTAAAATTTTACCGAAATTTTCACTAAAAGTTTGGCAGAATCTCCCCTATATCGGGAGGTCCCAAGTTATTGACATTTAACATGTTTACACTTCTAATATTTCATATCTTATAACTCAATCACGACCCAATTATCCTGGGTCTCAATCCCACAAACATCATGGTCATCACAACCATAATATTTAAACATACATTGAAAAACAAATATCATTATAAATGAGATAAACATGTATACATGGATACAATCATATGAAATTCAGAGTTAAGATTATATATTCAAGTTTAAACATTAATTATACAAATTAAGTTATATAAAAGTTGTAATATTATAAAATACAAGGGTATACTCCTTAGAATCTAGAATTACAAAAAGTGAACATAAGTTAGGATCTACTCATGTCGTGCATACGATGGTCCTGAAACAAAATACATATTATTGAAACATGAATATCACAATAAATATAACAACACAAATATCCAACAATTTAAAAAGGCAAACATGCATTCATATTTTATTCACTTCTCCCTTCTTGTTTTCATTGGAAACTCTTTCTCATTCAACTACTAAAAACTGTTTCCTCTTCCATTATCAACCTCCAATCAAGATTTCATAAGATCAACCATGATTATTTTCGCTTAACATATTACCGATACCAATTTCACTGGTATCATCATCACCCCGTAAGAGTCGATGCAAGGTGATCGCCTTCCCCGGGATCCTAACATACACTAAATATATGCTAGCCAATACATGGTGATCCCCTTACTCGAAATCCTAACATACACTAAATGTATGCTAGCCACTACATGTTCATTCCCTTACCCGGGATCCTAACATACACTAAATGTATATTAGCCAATACATGGCGATCCTCTTACTTGGGATCCTAACATACACTAAATGTATGCTAGTCCACGCCTCATATCATACTTCTCATATTTTCGTTGTCAACGATAATTTCATCACTTGACAATTCTCACAACAACCTTTCACATCGAATACACATACATTCAAAATACTATCCAAAATATCGACATCATTACGCAAACTTTTCTCCTTTCACATAATATCCAACATTCGGTAATTCACATTTCACATTAATAACATATTAAATCATGGAATTTAACTAGAAAGTATAGGTGCGGATCACCTACCTGCAATAGAAGCTCTACTCATGCTCCAATGCTGCTGCTGCTATGATTTTGCAATCACAGGCTTATCTCGTAAATTTTTCTTATTCAAGGATACATTTTATAATTACGATATCAACAGTCAATAGGTCTTTCTTTCAACCATTCATTTCTTTATATTTTGATTGTTACTGTTTAAGTTTAAAATTATTACTGTTTTGAACTGTTCCTCTTTCGAACTGTTACTATTTTGAACTGTTACTCTTTTGAACTGTTACTCTTTTGAACTGTTACTCTTTTGAATCGTTACTGTATACAGAGGTCGCATTTCGACCTCCTCTTAGATTTTTAACTCTATCTAGAGTTTTATGACTCTGTTTCAAGCAAGGTTTGTCGCGTTGAAAAGCTAAGACACGGGGCTACAAGTCATCTGAAGTAAGGAGAACCAAGTTCTGCCCCCAAGATAGTCATAATTGCTCATCAACAAATCAGACTTACTACCCTATAGGGTCTGTCATGACCCAGTCTCGGTTCGTGATGCAACCATATTATTCGATAGTTTCACCCACATTTAACTAGTGTTTTGCCTATGTTTTATATATATAATGCCTTGATATTCTTTGTTTTATGTTTTGAAGCCACTTTTGGATGAAAGATGCAAAAATGAGTAAATTGGAGGTAATTCACATATTTGACCTTCAGTCGATGTTTTGTGCAGAACGTGAGCTCTAGAGGTCAAAATGAAGTGATTCTAGTGGCATTAAAAAGCTAACATCCATACCTTTCTGGACATTTAAGGCAAGAAAATAAAATAATGAAGAGCATGGAAATCGCAGCCTTCAAAGTCAAATCTCACAATCTGCCAGTGTTGACCTTCGGCCATTCCGACTTGAATATCTGGAGCTACAGAAGTCCAATTGATGCAAACTCAATTTTGTTGGATTCCTGACTCAAATTCCTATCAACGCTCCAAATTTCAGACAAAAAACGATGTTATATGAGGGAGATATGATTTTTCAAAGATGACAACTGAATTCTGCCAGCAAACAGGTTTCGTGAAGAAACGAGTCCAAATTACGTTCCGAAGCATCTAAACCGTTATCTAAGTTTTTATTTCAGCAATTTAGCTCCTCTAAGTCAAAGCTTGAAGATTTCATGCAAGGCTATTTCTCCTTTTTTAGGAAAATAGTTATTAAAGTACATAAATGTAAACTGTCTACTTAAGGGACGACTATTTTGTAAAATAGAGACTAGGGTTTCCTAGGATATAAAAAGAATGAGAGAAGAGAAGGGGGGCAGCCAGCCAAGAGGATAAAAACGCCTCCCTCCTCTAAGAAACCCGAAATCATGCTTTCCTCCTTCTTTTTGATTAGTTGTTCAACAAACATGCAAGGCTAAACTCGTTTTCTTAGTTGCAAGGACATGAAAAACTTCGGATTTCAAGAACTGTGAGATTTATTTTACCTTTTCTTTTCAGTTTATATGATGAATATGTTTGTTCTCCTATGCTTATTTTTCCTATAATTGTTTATTTTAATTGCTAGAGTGGACTCTAAATTATTATTGTAGACAATCTATTGCTAAGTTTGATATCAAAACAGGAGTTGTGGTATATGAACTTGTGAAGCAACTGAGTTTAATAATTGTGGCGGATCTACGTTATTAATATTAGGGAGAACATTCAATCAAATCAAATATAGACTGCCGACAGTTATGTTTTCTTGATTAATCAACTTATCTAGTTCTTAAGGCTGCCATTGAATTAAATTACTAGTGCGAACACTGTGGTTGTTTGATGGTTAGGGTTAGTTATACAACGGATCCGTTAACTAACCAATCTTAAGAAGAGATAAATATTCAGAATATAAATTGATGTTTTGTTTCCATGATCAGTTTTGATTTCTGTAGGTGGATGTGTGCTTGCGACCAAGGTTTGTTCTCTTGATAATTTTCTGATTTTATTAAATTTTGTTTGATAGTTTTCTATTTTCTTTTGTTTTAGCCTAGATAACATCCAAACCCCCCAAATTGTATATCATCTAGCATAAAAATCTGACTTTAACCTTTCTCGTGGGATCGACCTCTTACTTGCTCTATACTATCTTGTGTGTTGTGTTTGAAGCTAGGGTAATTAATTTGTGCGACCGCGACATTGCAACAAATTTTAGCGCCGTTGCCGGGGAAGTAATTTTAGTTGATTCTTGTGCTATTATTTTTATTTGCTGTGATTGTTATTTATTTTTCTAAAAAAAAAAGAGACAGAATTTTTGCTTGCTGCGGAACTGTTCATTTACGGCAGCGATACTGTTCAAAACAGATTTTTTGGTGGAATTTGTATCGGCCTTTTGTTTCCTAAAGGGAAACGACGTTCTAAACAGGACTCGTGGTAAAAGAGATTGTAAATGTTGATTTGACCTTTAGCCCATTTACTTTAGTTAGTTTTAAAATGAACCCTAAAACCATCACTATTAGAGCCCGTTTGTCTACGCGTTAGCGTTCGCGTTTCTTAAAAAACGCACTAATTAGCCGTTTGGTTACAGATTGTTAAAAAATAAAAAACATGGGTCCTACCATTTATATGCGGCCGGACCTCGATTTTTAGGAAGCAGTAAAAGACTGCTTTTTTGCAAGTTTCGTGCTTTTCCCGCACTGTTCATGCTAATTGTACTGTTCAGTGAATAGTGCAATTAGCATGAACAGTATAGCATGCTACACTGTTCCGGTTGGACTAGTTTCGGCCGGACCGGGTCCGGTCCAAAGCTCAACATGCATTGAACCGGGTCCGACCCAGTAAAATAAAAAATAAAAATTATTTTTAATTTTTTAATTATGTTTTATTCGAAAAACTAGTGTTTAACATTATTCAATGACACCACGTAAATTAGACAGAGATCGCTTGATGACGTAGCATTTGCAGAATTTGATCGCAATTCCAATTTTCTTTCTAATTATATTTTACCCGATGTTGTCGCGCGCTTAAGAAACCAAAAAAACTATAGTTCTTGTCAGAAATGTTTCATACGTGATGAAATTGTAGATAGTTTAATGGAACAATGAAAAATATTTTATATAAAGTATTATTTATTTCATGATATAATAACAATAGTTAAATCTACAATATTTAAATTAAAAACCATAAATATTAATATATATTTTTTAAAATTATTTTATAACCTCAATTTCAAAAGCATTATTAACCAAACACATTAAACTACTTTTTGTTCAACTTCAATTTAAACCACAGTTTTAACCAAACATACATAACTACCAAATCAACCTCAACTAAAAGCACTTTTTATAAAACAATTTTTTTCAAACTACAATCACAACAGCTACCACAATACCAAACACACATTCTAACATTCTAAAATAAATTCGCACCCATAAGATAAATCAGTTTATTATATTTTTTATATTTTAAATTTATCACTTATTTTTTTAATTTATATGAGAATGCTAATATTGAAATAATTAGACTCACAATATATACAATCACCTTCGTGAACACAAATATCAGCATATACAAAATCAAACACATAAACAACAACATATTGTTTAGTGGTTTGAAATTGACCTTAACAGTAGAAAAAAAATGCTGGAAAATCCAGTTGGGAAATAAGATGCATGTGTATTAATGACATGAACAATTAACTTGCTGGAATGAGACATGCATTCTCGTCATGCGCCAATTGAAGTATACCCGCAAAACATTTAAAAAAAAAAACATAATTGAACATAAATCAAATTGCTTCAATTTTTTTCCCCTAAGATTTGCATGTCTGGTGATTTGGATATGAGCGAGGCTAAAAAAAGGGATTGTTATGGACATAGTTTTGTTCAGATATTGAGAAGGCAATTAGGCTTTTGGGGCTGTCATAGTGTAAACAATGGTGATTTTAGGAGCGAACTGGTCACCACAAGGAGGAAAGGCTATGAGTTTTGGATTAGGTAGGAGGTTATTACGTTATGTCTATTTTAGGATGATATGTCAAAGACTTATGGTGATTAATAAAGTTTTGTGTGTGTGTGTGTGTCATAACTCATTTCTGGGTTATTTCCTAAATTCACTTCTTTTCTTCCAAAATAAAATTTTAAAATTATAATAAAAGACTAGCAACGTGAAGAAAGCAGACCGAGAAGGATTTCAAACATATAGAAAAATCAAGCTGTAATTTTGGATGAAATTGAAGCCTAATTGTACCCCATTATATCCAAGATTGAAAAGATAATGCAGATTCAAGGTCAAATTAAATGATTTATTGGACAAACCTGCATAAAAATTAAGTCCAATGACATAATTAAATTTTTAATAGGCCGATTTGATTTAATTATGGGCCAAATTAAAATTTTAATCATGTTTAGGAATTAATTTGGGTCTAATTGAAGGATTTAATTAGATGCAAGGACTTAATTATACTTTAAAAGGGTCAAATTAATTTTATTAGGAGCTTAATTGGTGAAAAATTAAGTTCGGAAGCCCAATTTGAGCTTAATTGAGAATATTGGAATTATAAGAGACCAAATTTAATTTTTAACAAGTCAATTGATTGAAATCAGGGACAAAATCGCAAGAAAATCAAAGTTTTGGAGTCAATTAGGGGTTAAATTGAAGAAATTCACAGCCAAGGACCAATCTACAAAAGGCGCTGAACTATGGGGACCTAATTGATTGAAATCAGGGGTGAAATTGAGGAAACTTTAAAGTTTAATTGTCAATTAGAGGCTAAATTAAAGAAATCTGAGATCAAGGCCCACAATGAAAAGGCATCGAAATCTGAGGTTAAAATTGAAGTTTTCCAAGGCCAAATTGCATAATTTTTAAAGTTTAAAGCCAATCAGGGGTGTAAATGAAATAAATCATCCAAGGACCAATCTTCTTCTTCAATTTTATCTAAAATGACAACTCGGGGAGGTCACTTTGTAGTTGCATTTAATGCCTCTAATGTCCACCAAATATGACAACACTTGTACCAAAATGATCACTTGACATTTCTCTACACCCTGGTTTGGTTAGTTTTTTTTCTCCACCACCAGCTCCACCACGAGCTACCAGCACGACCACCAACCGGCCACCCCCTCATCTGAAACAGCCATTACGACCCTCTCTCTCTCCTCTGCAAGTTTTTTTCTCCTCCACCCCACAACCAGCGCCGACAACCGACATCTCCACCAACTCCTCCTCAGCCACCAACCAAACACCCTCTTCACAGTCGAAGCCTCCATGTCGGGTAACTCTCCCTTCTCTTCTTCTTTTTCTCCCAACCCTCATGATCACTATATTTGAACAGTGGAACGTGAATTATAATTCATGTTCCACTATTCATGTATGAATAGTAGGCGTGAATTCTAGTTCATGTAGCGTTGCTTTGGGCCAGAAGAGTTTCGGCCCACCCAAATGGCTGGGTCGTGTCCAACCCACCTCTTAAAAAAGAATCCATTAGGCAAACATCGGCCCAATTCCCTTTTTTAGGCTAATCTTGGCCTAACCCATTTCGGCCGATTCAGGCCAACTAGGATGGGCTCGGCCCATATAGATGGGTCAGGCCTGACCCATATATTTAATTATAATATAAGAATAATATATATTATAATATTATATATTATTAAAAAAATAAAAAAAAATCAAAACTCCTTTCAAAAAAGTTGTGATTTTCTCACATGTTTTTTTACCAGTTTTGCATAATATTGGGTTATATATTTACACTGTAAGATATAGATCCAGTATTAAATACCCGATTTTCTCCAAAATATTTCAAAAAAATTCAAAACAAAATCTCAAAACTTTTAAATTAATTTCTCTTAAAAAAATATTTTGTTTTCATGTATACGACTAAATTCTAAAAAGTTTTCCAAGCATATTTTCATTAAAAAAACAAAAAAAATACATCTTTATCATGTTTTAAAAAAAGCAAAAAAATGGATATCGTAACCAATTTATAATTATCTATTAGGATTTTGCCAAAATATCCATTTACTAATCATTTTCATTTTATATTAAGGTTTAGTTATAGACTTTTAATATTTGAGAGTGTAAAACTACACAATAGAGTATACCTTTAGGTATTAAAGATACAAGGTGTAAAATAAATACGATGCTAAAATTTAGACTTTAGAATGGTTAGGATTAAACCCAATGAGGTAAAGACTCTCTCATGAAGGGAGATCTGCATTAAGACCTTAGAAAAAAACCAACAAATAGAAACTCGATCTAGAAAAACAATTAAACAACAATACAACTTATCTTAGGTAGGGTGCACTAAGGGTGATACGTCTTCCCTTTGCACAACCAATCCCTTACCCAGACTCTTGCAAACTATAGGTTCCTAGTAACCATAATAGTAGATGGCGACTCTTGAACCTTAATTGTAATCTTATAATTAAACCTATACCCATTTCCTTTCCAAACAACAAAACCTCTCAAGAGGCACACTTTCAGCGCGCCAGCCCGACATCGCACCCGCGACAGGATAACGACTCCACTAGGGAACACCTTGTCTAGTTGGACTAAGTTTTGTTTGTTTGATTGTTTGCCTATTTGTTTTGGTTTATTTAATTTTAGCTCGCATTTTCATTGTTTTAGCATTTTTGTTTCTTGTTCATGCATAAGCACATTGGGTATAGATTAATGCCTTTATGCATTTTGATTTCGCGAGTAGACCCAATTTTAAGTTAAGTGGGGAGTAGCGGTTTGCCTCATGACTTTCAGTTGGGGTTTAGATTCGTGAAATATCCAACTATGAACTGAGTGTTTACTTAGTAATGGCGATCAAATTGTACCCCAACCATTCCTTGTAAAATCCTATACCGCCTTCACGCAAGGTGGTCACTTGGCAGTTCTTATATCTTTTTAAGACCAGGTAGAAAGCTTACCCATCATGTAATGGCCTAGAACCTTCCCTTAGAGTATGGACTCCCTAAATATTCAATTTGCATGGGTTTTCACCATCCATACCCGATGTGCATGTACAACATTTGCATCCATACACATATATTTATTCATTGTAAATAACATACATACATGCACTAGGTTGAAATATAGGTCACAAAAGAGTCTACAACACCCGACTCCAAGTGAGAAAATGGAAGATGAAGAGCGTGCTTACCATAATGCTCATTACCAAGAAAAGTTGGAGTCTCTGAAGGCAAATGGACTCGCCTCACCAGCTTACTCGAGCAAACACTTAGAAAGAATGCCTCTAGTGAAGGTCCTTCCAACCAACCCATCACTTTTGTTCAGATCCCGACAACAGCTCAGCCCAAAGAAAGAATGGGTGAACATGGTCAGGAGCCCCAACACAATCCAGCATCTGTGCAGGCAACAACATTGACACCAACCCCTGTAATTGTAAATGCATTCGCCAACAAGTCCCACAAGACCAAGTCATCTGATGGCATTGATCAAGATAAGATGGCAACACTGAAAGCGAGAATCATGGCTATTGAAGGGGTAGATTTATACGACCCAGTTCAACCTACAAAAAAGTGTCTTATCCCAAATATGGTTGTAGCAAAGAAGTTTCGTGTTCCTGAATTTATCAAATACACTAGAACATAATGCCTCATGACTCATCTCAAGTCTTTTTGTAACAAAATAGTAGAAGTAGTACACAATAAAAAACTATTGATGAATGTTTTTCAGGATAGTTTGAGTGAGACAACATTGAGCTAGTACATGAGATTGAACAACGCAAAGAATCATAAATGGAAAGATTTGGTGGATGCTTTCATCAAGTAGTACAAGTACAACATGAACATTGCTCCCGACAGAACCAGCTTGTCCAATCTGGAAAAAAGGACAAAGAATGTATAAGGGAGTACACTAAAAAATAAAGAGATCTAGTTGCACAGGTACTACGAGCATGTGATGGGTAGTTCGGCACAACAATTCACTAACGTTGTGACAATAGCTGGGTATATCAAGCAAGGAGTCAGAAGTGGTAGAATTTCCAAGCCCACTGAGAAAATAGGCTTCAAAGGGAAAATGAAGAAGGTAGACCATGTTGAAGGTAGCTATAGGGGTAGAAAAAACCAATTTCAAAACAGCCACACTCCATCCCAGATTGTAAACATTAATCTCAACTTTCCATTTCCCACCAAAAATCCTTAGCCCCAAAATTTCCAAGCCAAATTGAGAATTTCCAAAAGAAGAATTATCAAAGGGTCCAAGAACAACTACTCTCATTATCACTACCTTTGAATGAGATTACTAAGCATCAGACATATAGCTCTAGAACCACTTGCGCCTCTATAACCACCTTACCTTAACTAGTACAAACCAGATCTCATCTGCGAATACCATGTTGGTGCTGCGGGACACAACATTCATACTTGCAGTGCCTTTAAGAAGAGGCTCATGCATTTGATTAAGGTGAGTACGAACCCCTTACCCAATCATGCTTCAGGTAGTGGATCAATAAATGCACTAGGAACAAAATGCCTAGGAAAATTAAAAGCACTAATGGTAAGATCAGGGTGCAAAGAAGGCAACATGAATTATTGAGGGACTCAAATTTAAAAGGGTGTCTACGGTTTTTTGTGCACACCATTGATGAAATGCCTGCAAGAGCTTTTGTAGGGAAGCTAGCCGAAAGGGAAGAGTACCAGAGTTAGAAAATGGAGCTTTCCCCTATTGTGTCTAAAATAATTGTCTCTGTCTAATCATGCTTGTAAAATTATTTTGATCATGTTTGTTTCAACCTATTTTAGTCTTGTTGGCAATTTGGCTCATAATGCCACAAGACTTTCTCTATTAAAGGAGCTTCTTTTTTTTTAATAAGATCATGTGTTTTCTTGTGTTCATGATATGCCTTTATTTTTGTTTAATGCAAATAACACACCTACACGAGTACACCCTTTATTCACAAAATCACTGTAGCAAGAATTCTTTGGTGTGTTTCTCTTTTCTCTAAAAACTACACACGATCCCATGTTTTCACAAGGATTTTTAGGAAATCAAAGTTTTATTACAAAATAGAAATCAAATTGGTGTTTGTTCTAACAAACAAGTTCTAGAAATTCAAGTGATATCCTAGAATGGTAACCATACACCTAGAAAACCTAAAGAACAACCCAAGCACTATGAGATAACTTCAAAGTTGAGTTTTAGCTGAATGGATAATGAGAAACCATTTTGCATATTCACGTGAAAGAAAGTAAAGCTTGCCGATTCTGAATACATGCATTTGAAATGAGGAAAGGTTATTTTTTACATTCCTTTCACAAAACTGAAAATCCTTAGTAGTCCCCTTTTGAGCCTAATATGTTTTTCATGAGAAAAAATAACTTTGGCTAGGATCACACCCCACACTAGGGGGCAAGTGTGAGAAATATAAGAAAAACATCAATAATTATGTAAAACCCAACAAAAAGGTAGTGTTAGGCTGGCTTATGCTAAGAAAAAATTAAAGGAAACCAACCGGCCTACTCTAGGTGGAAAATAGGATGGGGAAAATCAGCCTATCCTAGGTGGGAATTGTGGGGTGGTAACCAACCCTAAGATAACCTAAAAGGGGGATACGAACAGCCATAACCAACACCTAAACACCCCCATCTCAATTAAGAGGGGTATAAATGTAGGAGAGGAAAAAGAATTGACCTTTCCTCTCCCCAAAAACCAACCATAACAGGCTGCAGCAGACCCTCTCTCTTTCCCAAAGAAAAACCTAACGACCCAGCTGCATATGCCTCCCTTGAACATTAAGAAGAAAGGAGACTTAGAGAAAAAAAAGAAGTGACTAAAAACATGGATGAAGAAGGAGCCTAGACCTCTCCCCAGAAACGACAACAGCCATTGTTGTAGCTAACCCTTCTTCCCAATAAGACATCGAACTAGACCAGCCTACATGCAAGCACCCTTGAGTGTAGACTGAGAAGAGAGTTGGGAAAAAGAAGAGAAAACCAAAAACATGAAAAAAGGGAGAAATCAAAAGTAAAGAATAAGAAGAACTACAAAGAAACCTTCCCTAAAACTACTTAAAATCATAAGGTAAGAAAAACATCACTTCTCTACCTATTATTGTGACTTCGGGACCAAAAAGAAGAAGAAAACCCCAAGGAAATGGCCTAAGATTCTTACACAAATGATTAAGGAGAACTAGATTAAAAGATGGATGAAAATAGGGCTGAATAAGGGACTTAACTCTAGAACATGTAACAAAGGAAATGAATAATTTTGAATACACAAACCTAGAAGGAGGGCTGACCATAGTTAAGGCTGGACAGGATACAAATTATATGAAGAAATGCATAGATTGTGACTTTGTTAGAGTTTTAGATCACGTTGGAACCAAAACAAAATTTATGCTTGTGTTAATTACGTGATTTCTGCATATCTGATTGAAGAAATTGTGTGAAAATGTGTTGGAATAATGTTATATGCAGAATTGTGTTGTCATTAAACCTTAGAAGCATGCTGGAGCTGAAACAAGAATTTCACCATATTAATGCTTTGATTTTGTTTGTGTGATGAATGAACATGTATGATTGTGAACCAAGTGGATGGATATGCATTGAGAAATGTTATTATGGATATACTTGTGATAAAATATGTTGAATTGTATGTACTAATTAGGGAAGTAAAAGGCAGGAATGCTTCGGTCTAAGGGAAGAATCATGAAGAAACCTTACATGATGAACATCTTTAGTGACATGAAATAGTATAAAAGTAGAACTTTTAGGTGTTGTTGAATTGCTATAAATTGTATTGTTGAATTGGGATATTTCAATTGACAATTTGAAGTAGATGATTGTTAACAAAGGTTAGGCCATGAACTTGGAATGATAGTTAGGGAGGACCTTGGAAGAATGTACATGTTAGATTTCAATAAAGCATTGTTTGATAGCCTTGTGATAAATGTGAATGTGTTTGGTTTTGACACATGTCCAAATTCATTTGGGGCGTGTCAAATAAGGAGAAAGCTTCGCGCAAACCTTATACGCAACCTAGGAAAAGAGTAAAGTCAGAAATGACTTAATCATCGCTGCCGATTTCTAGGTTGGTAGAGACTCAGTTTTGATCAACGATTTTTGAGTCAATAGAAAAACATAGGCGTTGGCGACTTTATAGGTCAGCAGTAGCATTGGATTGCACTTACGATTTCTAGGTCGGCAGCGACCGTAAAACTGATTGCGTTGATGATTTTTTAGGTCAGCAGCGACGTAGTTTTTGTCAACAATTTCCAAACCAAATGCACTGATGATTTTATGTGTCAGCCATAGAACTAATGGCGCTCATGATTTCTAGGTCGGCAACGACATAGTTTTCGTAAATGATTTTTGAGTCAACAGAAAAACATAGGCACTGGTGACTTTATAGGTCAGTCGTAGGACTGGATTGCACTGATGATTTATGGGTCGGCAACGACCGTAGAACTGATTGCGTTGACAATTTCTGGGTTGGGAGCAACATAGTTTTCATCAACTATTTTCGAACCATCAATAGATGAATGCGGTGACAATTTTATATGTCAGCTATAGAACTGATTGCATTGATGATTTCTGGGTCGAAAGCGATATAATTTTAGTCAACGATTTCTGAATCAACAGTAGACAAGTGCGTTGACGACAGCCATAGAACGAATTTCGTTGATGATTTCTATGTCACCAGCGAACTAGTTTTCATTGACGACTCAGCGTCTCTAGCGAACCAGTTTTCGCTAATGATTCTGGGTCACTAGCGAACTAGTTTTCATTGACAATTTTTTGTAACTAGCGAATCAGTTTTTGTTGACGATTCTGTATTACCAACAAACCTTTAAAACACCCAACAAAAAAAAAGTAAAACCAGAAATGACTCCACCGTCGCTGCTGATTTTTGAATCGGTGGTGACACACTTTTTGGTTGCTGATTTTTGAATCGACATCACTGTAAAACCCAATAAAAATTAGTGTTAGACTGGCCTATCCTCGGTGAGAATTGGATTAGAAACCAGCCCAAGAATAACCCAAAAGAGGGATAAGAATAACCTTGTCCAGCACCCAAACACCCCACATCTTCCTCTTACCAAGGTCCAGCTACAGGCTGTTGGAATCACCCTTCTCTCCTTCCTAAGAGAAAACTAAATTGAACAGCTACATGCCCACCTTCCTTGAGAGTAGAGTGAGAAGAGATTAGGAGGGAACAAAAGTGATAAACTTGAAGGAGGAAGAAGCCTGGAACTCCTCCCAAAACCAACTGCAACCATTGTTGCAGCACAACCCCTCCTTCTTAAGGAGAAAAACTAAACAGAACCAGCCTGCATGCAAACTTCCTTGAGAGTTGAGTGAGAAGTGAGCTAAGTGAAGAAGAAAAAAACCAAAAACAAGGGAGAAGGAAGAGCCTAGAGGGTCGGCTGGATAACAGGTGAGAGAAGGAAGAAACTATAGTAAAAGAGAAGAACAGACCACCAAACTTCTTCCTAAAGCTATTGAGAACCGTGAGGTATGAACCAGAACTCTTCTCTACCGTTCTTGTGATTTTGAGACCATAAAGGAAGGTGAAAACCCTAACTAAATGACCTAGGATTTTCCAGCAATTGCTAAGGAAAATTTGACTAGGAAGAGGGATGAAAATGGAGTTGAGTATGAGACCTAATTCCAAACTTACAACAAGAGAAATGAATACTTTTGATTGAATGCAAAAAAAAAAAAAACTTGGAGAGATAGCTGGCCATAGTGAGGGCTGGACAAAACAAGAATTATAGGGATAAAATGAAAAGATGATGACCTTGTTAGAGTTGCTTAATTATGTGAAACCAAAACAGAACCTATGTTTGTGTTTATGACGAGTTCTGCATATGTGAATGATGAAATTATGTGAAAATGTGTTAGAAAGTGTTATGGACAGAATTGTACTATCATTTGAACCTTAGAAGCATGTGGAAACCGGAACTGAATTAACTCCATGTTGATGCCTTGAGTTTGTGTGTGTAATGGATGAACTTGGTTAATTAGGAAGCAAATGGATATACGTATGAGTATGATATGTTGTGGGCTATACTATTGTGTTAAACTTGATGAAAAGCATGTGAAAGATTGGATGAAAGTGGCATATATACTTCGACCAAGAATAGGAACATTGACGAAATCTCACATGATGAACCTCCATAAGTTGGTGTGAAATAACATGAATGTGGGGCTTGTTTACATGTCATTGCATTGTTACAAATTGTGATGAATTGTAGATAATACCATTGAGGACTTAAAGTGATGTTGGAAGGGATGAATTGGGGAAAACCTTGCTAAATGAACATGTGTTGATGTTTGTGTTGTTCGGTGAAAAGTGATTAATGGAGTGTGATTTGGTGAGGTTTTATGCCAATCTAGGGTGAGAAACATTGGTAGAGGGAAGCGTAGTGTAAATCTTACATTTGGACGAAGGGAAGGAGTGAAACCAAAAACGACTTCATCGCCGCTGCTGATTTTCGAATCGGCAGCAACAGGGGTTGCGTTGATGATTTCTGAGTCGACAACGACTGAGATTCATCAACAATTTTTACGTCAGTCGTATACTATATGCGCTAATGATTTTAGGGTCAGCCGAGAAACTGTGTTGCGTTGATGATTTCTAAGTCGATAGCGACTTGATTTTCACCAATGATTTCTGATTCAGCAATAGCCCATATGGGCTAGTGATTTCCACCAAGTATGTTGTCCCCAGCAAATCAGTTTCTGCTGCCGAATTGTGGAGTCAACAACGAATCAGTTTCGCTGCTGAATTATGGTGTCAACAGCGAATCACTTTTTGCTGCCGGTAACGAATTGTGGTGTCAGTAGCGATTTGGTTTTCAATGTCGAATTATGGTGTTAGTTGTGAATCAGTTTTTGCTACCGAATTTGTAGAGTCAGGAGCGAATCAGTTTCGCTGCCGAATTGTGGTGTCAGCAGCGAATCAGTTTTTGCTGCTGAATTGTGGTGTCAGTAGCGAAGTAGTTTTCACTACTGAATTGTGGTGTCAGCAGCAAACCAGTTTTCGCTGTGAAATTATATGTTGCCAGTGAAGCAATTTTTGCTATCAAATTATGGTGTCAAAAGCGAACTAGTTTTTGTTGTCGAATTATGTGTTTCAGCGAATCGGTCGAGTTTGTGTCGTCAGCGAACTAGTTTCGCCAACGATTATGTAGTCCAACGAATCAGTTCGCTGATGACTCTACGGCACTAGTGAACCAGTTTTGCTGACAAAGTTCTAAGACAGATTACATATCAACACTGGTTCAATGATTAAAATGATTGCATTGTATGATTGTAACGTGTGTTCTTGAAATTTGTTTGGTAACGAGTTGTTTGATTATAGAAATGCAAATATACTGATTTGTGACCATTGATGTGTTAGGTGGTGCGACCGGGACCCGATCAGCAATCGTACAAGGACATCTCACGGAAGGAGCAGATAGGTGACTTCCACCCCCTTCTAGCATAACATTAGTTTCTGAAGTGAATTTATTATAAAGGATCTATTGTTGTAATATATGGAATGTTAAACTATCACGAATCTTTGTATGAGCATTACGAAGGATCTATTGTTGTATTGTACTGAACATTAACTATCATGAATAGTTGTGTGAGTATTATGAAGGATGTATCGTTGTATTATACTAAAGGTTATTTGTCATGAATGTTTATATGAGTATTACGAAGGATCTATTGTTGTATTGTACTGAACATTAACTATCATGAATAGTTGTATGAGTATTACGAAGGATCTATTGTTGTTTTATGCTGAAGGCTATTTGTCATGAATGTTTATATGAGTATTGCAAAGGATCTATTATTGTGCTATACATAGTGCTAAATTGTTATGAATTTTTGTATGAGTATTACGAGGGATTTATTATTGTATTGTACTAAACATTAACTATCATGAATGGTTGGATGAGTAATATGAAGGGTCTACTATTGTGTTATACAGAATGCTAAACTGTTACAGAATGTTTGTTTGAGTATTACAAAGGATTTATTGTTATGTATATTGAGCGTTAAGCTAGTATGAAACGTCTGTACGAGTATTACAAAGGGTCTACTATTATGTTATAATGAATGTCAAATTGTTATGAATAATTTGAATGATCATTATAAAGGATATATTATTATGTTATAGTGATTTCATAAACTGCCTATGGAACGTTTGATTGGTAAATGATTAGCTACGACTAATGACATCCGAGATGGATGACCGGGTTGTGATTGATGATTAGCTTCGGCTAATGACATCCTATGTGGATGACCAGGATGAATAAATGATTAGCTTCGGCTAATGGCATCCTAAACGGATGACCAGGATAAGTAAATGATTAGGTTCGGTTAATGGCATCCTAAGTTGATGACCGAGATGAACAAATGATTAGCTTTGGCTGATGGCATTCTAAGAGGATGACCGGGATGAAGAGATGATTAGCTTTAACTAATGACATCCTAAGTGGATGGCCGGAATGAATAAATGATTAGATTCAGGTAATGGCATCCTAAAGGGATGACCGGGATGAACAAATGATTAGCTTCAGCTAATGGCATCCTAAGAGGATGATCGGGATGAAGAAATGATTAGCTTCGGCTAATGGCATTCTAAGAGGATGACCGGGATGAAGAGATGATTAGCTTTAACTAATGGCATCCTAAGTGGATGGCCGGAATGAATAAATGATTAGATTCAGTTAATGGCATCCTAAGGGGATGACCGGGATGAACAAATGATTAGCTTCAGCTAATGGCATCCTAAGTGGATGACCAGGATGGATAAAGTATTGACTTCGACTATTGGCATCCTAAATGGATGACCGGGATGAATAAATGATTAGTTTTGGCTAATAGCATCCTAGATGGATGACTGAGATGACCAGATTTGGGAGTTATGAGTTAATTTTAAGAATTGATGCGTTTATGTGTACTATGTTTTATATATGCCAAATATATGAAAGAACTACAATTGTTATGCTTTAAACAGATAATGACGTTAGTTTGGGTAATGGTATTCGAGACGGATGACCGGGTTTGAGTATTGTAATTAGCCTTGATAATTGATGAATTATTAAGGGTGGTATTTAGGTAAGTAAGGAGAAAAGAAATAATTATACTCTTTTGGTCTATGAATAAAATGTAACATTAATATTGCTTTATTATGTTTTTAAATTACTTATAATGCTTGAAATTACCTTGTGTTGTAACAAGGACATCATACCAATATGTTGTCTTCTTTGAATACTTGAGTGAAGGAGAGTTAAGGAGAAGGGTGGCAACTGAAAAGGTAGCCTAGGGCCAGCTGGAACCAGTCAGCAGAGGAAGAAGAACAAAAAACCAAGATTTGAGGGAATAACCATACCACCAAGACCTACTCAAAAGTTGTCTAAAGAACGTGAGGTAAGACCAATATCCTTCCCTTGGCTGGTTGTTACCCTAGATTTCAAACAAAAAAGAAGGGAAGAAAACTCAAAAATAGAAGGGGGTACTGTTCTTGCACTTAACTCAAGGAATCTTAACTAAATGGACAAACCTAAGTAAAGCAAAGGATGAATGAACACATGCATAGACCCTTACCTAAGAAACATGAACGATTTTGCATGCATGAACCTAGGGGAGGGTCGGCCATGGTGAGGGCTGGATAAAATATGAGTTAGAATGACTAAATGCATAGATGATGATCTTGTGAGACTTCTAGGGACATACTTGAATAAAAAACAGAATCATACTTGTGTTAATGATGTAAATTCTGCATGTTTAATTGATGAACTTATATGGAAAGGTGTTGGAATGATGTTAAGTGCAAATTGTGTTATTAATGAACCTTGAAAGCATGTTCCAGCTGAAACATGAATTACACCATATAATGCTTCGATTTTGTTTGTTGATGAACAGACATGTGCGATTGTGAAGCAAAATATTGGATTGTGAATTGCAATTGTGATTATACTTGTGAGAAATATGATGATTTGCAGGTGTAGCTAAGTATGAGAAATATGATGATTGGCATCGACATGGAATTTGCTGATGATTTTAACGTCAGTCGTAGAAATATGTCGCATGATGATTTCTAGGTCGGCAGCGACTAAGTTTTCATCAACTATTTTTGAGCCAGTAGTAGGCTATATGCGTTGACGATTTATGCTAAATAGTGGTGTCTGCAGTGAATCAGTTTTCGCTGCTGAATTGTGTTGTTTGCAGCAAATCCGTTTTTGCTACTGAATCATGTTGTCTGCAACGAATCAGTTTTTGCTATCGAATTGTGTTGTCTACAGCGAATCAATTTTCGCTGCCGAATAGTAGTGTCTGCAGCAAATCAGTTTTCACTACTGAATAGTGTTTTCTACAACAAATTTGTTTTTAATGTCAAATCGTGTTTTTTATAGCGAATAAGTTTTCGCTGCTGAATTTTGGTGTCTGCAACGAATCAGTTTTTGCTGCCGAATTGTGTTATCTACAACGAATCAGTTTTCGCTGCAGAAATCTGGTGTTTGCAGCGAATCAGTTTTCACTACCAAATATTTCTGTATCGCCAGTGAATCAATTTTCGCTGCCGAATTCTGGGTCACCAGGAAATCAGTTTTCGCTGCTGATTTTCTGCGATAGACACCCATGGCAGAAATGACTTAAATGCTTGTAACGATTTCATTGTATATTGTGTAAAATGTGGAACACTTGAATGTGAACATATGGATTCTTGAAATAGGTATGGTGATGAGTCATGTGATTTCAGAATGCAAAAGTGCTTACTTGTGACCATTGATGTGTTAGGTGGTGTGACCGGGATTGGACCTTCGATCGGGCAAGGACACCCTACGGGAGGAACAGGTAGGTAACTTCCACCCCTTTCTAGCGTAACATGAGTTTCTGAAGTGAATTTATTACGAAGGATCTATTATTGTGTTATATAGAATGCTAAACTGTCACGAATGATCGTATGAGTATTATGAAGAATCTATTGTTGTATTATACTGAACATTAACTATCACGAATAGTTGTATGAGTACTACGAAGGATCTATCGTTTTATTATACTGAATGTAAATTATCACGAATGTTTGTATGAGTATTACAAAGAATCTATTGTTGTATTGTACTGAACATTAACTATCATGAATAGTTGTATGAGTATTACGAAGGATCTATCGTTGTATTATACCGAATGTTAATTATCACGAATCTTTATATGAATTTTGCGAAGAATTTATTGTTGTGTTATACAAAATGCTAAATTGTTACGAATATTTGTATAAGTATTACGAATGATCTATTTGTGTATTGTACTGAACATTAACTATCACGAATAGTCGTATAAGTATTACGAAGGATCTATCGTTGTATTATACTGAATGTTAATTGTCATGAATGTTTGTATAAGTATTGCGAATGATTTAATGTTGTGTTATGCAGAATGCTAAATTGTTAGGGAATGCTTGTTTGAGTATTATAAGGGATCTATTGTTGTGTTATGTTAAACGCTAAACTATTATGGAATGATTTGCTTTATAAGGCCATTGCAATCTTGAGGTATTTCTATAAATATTTTGATGTTTTTGTTAAAAGAAATTGAGGACTTTAGGAAAGGCTTTGAGTGATTAAGAAAAACTAATGGATGATAGGATTGGTATGATAATTAATATTATGTTGCTAGAAATCTAAATGATAGGAAAGGTTGTAAAAGGGAACGATATTGAGATGATCAATATATCTCAGCCAATATTTGACTGAGAAATCTTAGATTAGTCGATATCTAAACTAAGATGTTATTGGTTATATTTTGTTTTATTTTTAAAATTGGAATGAGAACTTAACAAAACATTAATGGATGTGGTTTTTTTTTTTTTGCGCACCATCTCATAAAGTGCTTATTTTTGTTTTTAAATCTATGTTTTTTAAAAAATTTAATTTTGTCTTTCAATATTTTATTTTGTAGGGATTAAGTTTCATAATTAGTT
>Ga0307517_10002853_pt1 | contig 27432 bp, 12 predicted proteins | sample 23_EM_MG_FD_194515 | JGI IMG/M metagenome (GOLD analysis project Ga0307517, IMG submission 194515) | Populus trichocarpa ectomycorrhiza microbial communities from riparian zone in the Pacific Northwest, United States - 23_EM | ecosystem: Host-associated > Plants > Roots > Unclassified | place... | reverse complement strand
ATTTTTTATTTTAATTTTCACCCTTATTTTTTTAATTATCGTTTTTTATTTTAAATCTTTTTATGTAATTGATTTTTTTTCCTGATTTCATCATTCAATGTTTGATTTGTTAGGGATTAAAATTTACTATTTTTTCATATATATATAGTGTTTCTAGTCTAATGATTTGAATCACGAGTTTGAAAGTTAACATAGATCAACATCTTTTGTTTTTTTTTATTTTTTTTATTTATTGAATTATATGTATGCATAAATTTTTTTTTTATTTAGAATTTTTTTTAATGTAAAATACACATAGAAAAAGCTGATATATTTAATTTTTTTATTAGAAAAAAGTATCTAACTTGTAACGAAGCGCACATCCCAAGTATATCAGAAATTCAATTTGAACCATCTAGGTGGTGGCCCAGTGGTAAGAGTTTGGGACCAAGAGGTTTGCTCTCTCTGTGGTCTCAGGTTCGAGCCCTGTGGTTGCTTATATGATGGCCACTGGAAACTTACATGGTCGTTAACTTCAGGGCCCGTGGAATTAGTCGAGGTGCGTGCAAGCTGAACCGGACACCCACGTTAAACTAAAAAAAAAAAGAAATTCTCAATTTGGTGTCCTTGTTAATAATTTCCTTGTGAAGTATGCAATGCAACAATGTCTTTTGTCAAGAGAATTTAACGTTTCTTGTAAGCAAAATTTACAATAATTTAAGAAGTAAAAACTCAATTTAAGATTTTTGATAGGATGGTAACCCAATTGATATATATATATATAAACCAATAGATGAGGGACCAATTAATCGAGAAAAGGGTAATACGTTTGAGACTAATTCAAGGGAAGAAAACAACCAAGTATTTGTATATCTTTGAGATTCAACAAAGACGTTGGAAAAACTTCAACTAGTGGAAACATCTTTAACGCATCCATGCCATCTATTCATAATTCAAGGGAGGAATTTGACTTGTCTAGTTAGCTAATTGCGACATGGGATTTACTTGCCTAAAATAGACTTCTCTTCTACTTGGTTTAGCACCACATAAAAGAGCTTCCAACTGGGGCGGGCAGCCACCAAAGTTAACCGAATTACCTTCTCCTTCAGCCCTTTCCCTCCACCCCATCTTCCACTCTTTCCTCATTTTCACAGACATAACCGAAGCAACAGGCGTTCGTTCTTCTTCTTCTTTTCACTTGCATCTCTATCAAAACCAAAAACATCACTTTTCATCTCAAATCTCATGTCTCGCATGCTTGCTTATGTACAAAAGAAGTAATTACACAACATTGAGGATCGATGCATGATAAACACACCCCATAATAGTGGTAGTGGTGGTTTAAATATTCATACCTATCAAAGAAAGGTAGTGGCAGTGGACTTGACTACAACAGGAAGCTTTGGAGGAAGTTGGAACAGGCAAAATGGACAACCAGCTAATGGCCACAGCCAACAAGACGGTGGAAACAATAGTCTGCTATGCACCAACCATGATAACTACGAATGGTATATGGCAGGGTGATAATCCTTTAGATTACTCTCTCCCTCTTTTCATCTTGCAGTTAACTTTGGTCGTTGTCACCACTCGCTTGCTTGTTTACATCCTCAAACCACTTCGACAACCTCGTGTTATCTCGGAGATCTTGGTGAGTTTTATCTTCTATGATTCGTATAAAAGGGTAATTAACCTGTTTGCTTCAATGACGAGAAATTCCACCTGCTTCCGAAAACCTGCAATGAACATAACAGGGAATATGGTTTCAGTCCATGTTTATGCCGTCACCTATCAAGCATTAGTTATAACAAGATCATGAGATTACACCTTCGTCGTTTATATCATGTTCCAAACACCATGCAATTTGCTTAGTTTTGTAGAGGAAGTTATAGCAAGAACATTTTAATACGTAGGAAATTTCTTGCCTCCGATTCTAATAACAGTGGCAGTACAGTTACAGCAACAAACTTCATTCTAGAGAGTTTCTGTATCTGGTTCTATCTTATGCAACGATTTGTAGAATGCATGACATAATAACAAAGGACGCAAGTCATCAAGCCACAGTTTAGGATTTGTAGTTAACAACTGGAAATCTTTTGCGGAATCATACTTGCCGTCATTGTTTGTGAAAAAAGGGTCTAAGCTGGACAGTTGGGAAAAAACAATAATCTCATCTTCAAACCTGAATTCACTAGAAAAGATAGTATAAAAGGCATGAAAAGGGCCATTCTTTTGATGTCAAAGCCTCTCTTTTGCACCCGCTCTGTATTGTACCCTCACGTTCATATCATGCATCTGGCATATCAGATTTCTCGAAGAGACCCAAGACACTTGGTATGATCCTTCAAATGTAAGGTAAAGTGTAGAGAAAATAGAAGGTAACTGTGTTTCATGTGGGTACGAGTCTGGACCAAGTGGGAGCATGATAGCTAAAAGCTCATGAATTCTGTTACAAATTTCCTTTATTGTTGATCGATGTTTTGTCTACGTATCTACTAATAATATAGATGTCCTGTATAATGTTCACAGGGAGGAGTGATATTGGGCCCATCGGTACTTGGGCGCAGCAAAGCATTTGCCAACACTATATTCCCTCTACGAAGTGTGATGGTGCTAGAAACAATGGCAAATATGGGTCTCCTCTACTTCCTCTTCCTGGTTGGAGTAGAGATGGACATTTCAGTAATCAAAAGAACTGGGAAAAAAGCCATAGCCATAGCCATTGGGGGAATGATCTTTCCCTTCTTTATCGGCCTAGCGTTCTCTTTTGCTCTGCACAAGGATTCACAAAGCTTGAACCAAGGAACTTTCGTACTTTTCCTTGGTGTTGCCCTCTCTGTCACTGCATTCCCTGTACTTGCAAGAGTTCTGGCAGAGATTAAACTCATCAACACAGAGATTGGTAGGATTGCCATGTCTGCAGCTCTTATCAATGACATTTGTGCTTGGATTCTGTTAGCTTTAGCTATCACCTTGGCTGAGAATAAAAGTACTTCCTTGGCTACCCTGTGGGTGATACTTTCTAGTTTTACATTTGTTCTTATCTGTATCTATGTTATTCGACCAGTCATCTCATGGATGATTAGTTCAACTCCGGAGGGAGAAACCATCAGTGAGTTCTACATTTGTCTCATTCTCACTGGAGTAATGATCTCAGGATTCATTACAGATGCCATTGGAACACATTCTGTCTTTGGAGCTTTTGTATTTGGGCTGATTATTCCAAATGGACCTCTTGGAGTTACTCTGATAGAGAAGCTTGAAGACTTTGTTTCAGGGCTTCTGCTTCCTATCTTTTTTGCTATGAGTGGGCTCAAGACTGATATAGGGGCTATTAATGGAGTCGCAACATGGTTAATTCTAATACTAGTCATAATTGTTGGATTTGCTGGTAAAGTTGTCGGTACTGTGCTCGCTTCAATGCTCTACCAAATGCCTCTCCTTGAAGGGATTACTCTTGGTTTTCTCATGAACTCCAAAGGCCTTGTGGAAATGATTGTCCTCAATGTTGGCAGAGAACAGAAGGTAACAACTTTCAAGAATTTTTTTCCATTCGTTCTTCAAGTGTTTCCTCCTCTAATGTTCATGTAGAATCTACACGTGATGGGATTCACATGAATGTGAAAGAGGGAAGCACCGTACCAATCTCTCTTCCGTGTTCACACAGGCACATTACCACACTAATCTCTCGTCTGTGTGAACACAGGCACATTCACATGAATATGGCACATTGGAAGTGATATTGATAAAACACAGATGACTTGCAGGTCTTGGATGATGAGTCCTTTGCAATGATGGTGATTGTAGCAGTGATTATGACCGCAATCATCATCCCCTCTGTAACAGTCATATACAGGCCAGAGAAGAGGTTCCTGCCTTACACACGAAGAACAATTCAGAGGTCAAAACGAGATGCAGAGTTTAGGGCATTAGCATGCGTACACACTCCTCGCAACGTCCCAACAATCATTAACCTCTTGGAAGCCTCCCACCCAAATAAAAGGTCCCCCATGTGTGTCTACGTGGTCCACCTAGTTGAACTCACTGGTCGCGCCTCGGCCATGCTTATAGTTCATAATACTAGAAAATCTGGCCACCCAGCCCTCAACCGCACCCAAGCTCAATCTGATCACATCATCAACGCATTCGACAATTATGAACAAAATGCAGTCTGTGTCTCTGTGCAACCCCTGACTGCCATTTCCCCTTATTCCACCATGCATGTAGACATATGTAACTTGGCTGAGGACAAACGAGTTGCTTTAATTATCCTCCCTTTCCACAAACAGCAAACAGTTGATGGTGGAATGGAGGCCACCAACCCAGCTATCCGAATGGTGAACCAAAATGTATTAGCCAGTGCACCCTGCTCAGTTGGGATTCTCGTAGACAGAGGGCTAAGTGGGTCTACTCGTTTAGCCTCGAACCAGGCAGCTCACCATGTAGCTGTACTATACTTTGGGGGCCCAGATGACAGAGAGGCGCTATCATATGCATGGAGGATGTCTGAGCATCCAACAATTAACCTCACCGTGATGAGGTTCGTTCCAGGAGAGGATGCAAAAGCACTTGACAACCCTGGGATGCTCAGTGTGGAAACAGAAAATCTAAAAGAGAAGCAGCTTGATGAAGACCATGTTAACGAATTCAGGACCCAGACTGCTCATAATGGTTCTATATTTTACAATGAAATAGTGGTCAGCAATGGTGAGGAAACAGTGGCAGCAATAAGGTCAATGGACAATCATCACGACTTGTTCATAGTGGGTAGAGGACAAGGGATGATATCACCACTTACGGCAGGTCTTACTGATTGGAGTGAATGCCCAGAGCTTGGTGCGATTGGGGATTTGCTAGCATCATCAGATTTTGCAGCAACAGTTTCAGTTCTGGTGTTACAACAGTATGTGGGGTTAGAGCCAGATGGGGAGGAGTTAGGAACACCTGATAGCCCTGCTCAACCAGAGGAACCGTACAGCATTGTACAGATGGCAAATAGGTCAATGAGGCTCCCTGTGTTTAGCGCATAACCCCAAACACCACCATTCTTAGCAATGCATCACGGGTTTCTAAATGAAAGAGTCAGAAAATATAATCTGGATTATAGTTTGTGAAAACTCTGCCAGGTATAGTTTGAAAGTCTCTTACTTAGCCTTGAATTCAACTTTTAGCAAGTATTTACTCCTTACAACAGGATTTTTTCCTCTCATCACATCAGAAGTTTTCAATTGCGATTTCCAAAATCCATATGAACTGATTCTAAATTAATCTTAAAGAAACACATTAAGAGCAAATCATTACAGAATGCGGAAGCAGGAAAACAAACAAAAGCTTAAAATGAGTGCAGCACCGCGGTTAGGTCTAATATTTGAAATTTATATGTACGCATCCATTGACTTTACACTATAGTAGTCATGTTGGCACTCATGAAATTATTAGCACAGAGTTTGATAAAGACCTTACAATGAAGTTGTTTGCAGCACAAAATTCTTCAGAGAGACTGTTCCGGAAAACATCTCAGAATTGCACCTACAAAGTGTGAATGTTTGAGGTAGATTTCATCTCACAATCACAAGTTTCATATAGCCCCACATGGATATCATCTCTTGAAGAACAGCTGTTGATGGAAAATCTTTCCCTATTTTAAATCCTTTGTAACATCTCAAACAGATTGGTTGTGTGAGGACCATGATTGAGAATTGTTTGATCATCTAGGAAGCCGCGAAAAATAATCAACTTGAACTTGGGACATCTATTCGAAATCTTAGTGAAGGACTGGTGAAATAGGGACATCTATTCGAAAAATAATCAAGATGTTCAGTTACATTCCAAATCATTGATTACGGTCTAATAATCATCTAGCTTTTAGTATCAAGCCGGTTGACCAAACTTTTACACTAAAATAGCTTGGCTAGGATAATTTATTCCATCAAGAAACAACATAGAAAATAAACAGCTAAAGGAAAGACAAGAATCTCTCTAAAATGTAATCTAAAGCTTCTTCCATGCTAAGAATTGCTCTTTTGTTGGACTGGAGTATAATATCTACAGCTTCTTTACCACAGCAGTACAGTTGTTGCCTTCAGCCAACAATTCTCCATTGTTTTCAATATCTCAATGGGCACTGAATTGAGATGATAGGGAATAGAAGATCAAAAGACAAGCAAATGCATTCTTCAGATAAATATTATCAAACATGTTGTCTGCAATAATGTCAAGAAGCCAGAAACAGAATTACCGTGTGAGATTTTGTTAGTAGTTTAATCATTAGTGTCTCCGGACAAGAAATAAAGAATTTTGGTTCTTTTGAAGGACTCTAAGAATATAGGCCTGTGATGGGCTGAATTTACTGGGCTCGGGCCCATTTTTGAGAAATCCAATTTTTTGCTAGGAAAATATAATATTAGTTGATGGATAATTTTCCATACATATAATTTTTTCTATTCACACAAACTTTTTTTATGCAGAAAAGACACTTTTTTCTATGTCAATGGCGCTTCCCATCACTAATATCTCCACCGATGATCACTAGCAAGCATAACACAGTACGTGGTGACCCAAATTCTTATAAAAATATTTTTCTTAAAAATTGGGAGTATAAATGCACTCAGTCACTAGGTAAGAGGGGGAACACACAAGCCCTAGCAAAAAATCTTAAGTCTTGGATTCCATGCTCAACTATTAACGATGAGGCTTGTAATCTCATATATGATCATCAACCACTCAACAATTCCAATAACAATTATTAATCATTCAACAATTCTATGAATCACAATCTTTTAACAACTTCTAGAATCACAAACAAACATCCAAGAATTCCATGCACCACCGAGTACCATTCAATTTCTCCTTGAACCACAAACAACCACCTAGCAATTTCTAGAACCATAAAAAATCATCCAACTATTTCTAGAACATACGATTTCTCTTACATTCCCCTTGTATTTTTTTCTTTTATTTATTGTATTTTTTTCTCCTCCAACACTTTATTAACTTAATTAAGAATATGAGTGTTTCATCCGTCTATGATGCTCTTATAAGGCATACATTAGATTAAAAAAAACGATAAATACATGAAATATTATTTACTAAACTACAAAGCAGCACTGATCTTTCTTTTTATCTGATGGATTAACAATGACCTTTCACGTAATTGGCATTGAGCCATCGCCTAACACCCCCTACCTCCACTATAGCACCATAGCTAGCCTTAAGTGATCTATGGTGACTTCTGTGACGAATTTACCTATAAACATTAATTTATCATTAAATAATGATTAATGAAATTAATGAATAATTAACTCTCACGTAGTGGCATAATATCAAGCGCCACGTGGTTTATTTATTGCAGCTCTAAAACCACAAATGGGATGATATTAATAGATTGTTTTTTAATAAAGGAAAAGGGTACGTCTCGTTATTTTCAATATATATCTCTAGGTTAAAATTCACTATATATCATGATTAACTAATATTGCTGTCCTTGATTTTTATTCTTATTTTTTTTCAATCCAAAATGATGGATAACACAATACTTTGGAGGTTGACATCTTCCCTTGTAAAATATTTTTCAATTAAAAATAAAAAAGTTAATTTCTTTTTGGAATACAAATTAATATTAACTTCTATATCTTTTTATATATTTTCTTACAAAAATAAGAATCACACGACCATTTTGAGGTCCTGTAATATTGTAATAATCTAAATAGGTAGGTTTGCACGGACAGACATAAACCTGCAGGGCCTCAAATCGATTAATTAAAATTAATGCCTACCAATCTAGCCACCTCCTTCAATGGTTCTTAAATAATGTTGTGAGAATCATTTCTATATATATATATACAGTTGAAATCCTTTAACAATCAATATATATATATATATACACACACACACACGCATGTGAGTTGGTGGCCCAGCACATGGCCTCTTTTTTTGAAGATATGAAATAAGAAATTATAATGTATATTAAAAAAAAATGCTTTTAATATTAATTTATAGAAGTTTTATAAAGTTATTTTTCTCGGTTTTCTTCTTAAATTTAATTTTTTATGGTTTTTCTGTGTAAGTTTTCTAGTATTGCATGATCGATTACATTGAAAACAAGCTCTAAGAATTTTAAAATATTATTCTTGCATTATAGATGTCAAAAACAAAATACTGTTGATCATCTTCTAGCTATGGATGAAAAAGAAAATCTAATCCTGAGAAGTGTAGCTTAATGATCAGGTCCTAAGTTTATTTTTAGAGGTCATCAGTTAGAGTCTCACAAATCTTAGGGCCACATGAGGCTTATATGGTCGTTAACTTCAGGGTCCATGGGATTAGTCGGGGTGCACACAAGCTGGTCCAAACACTCACGTTAATCAAAAAAAATCTTAATCTTAATATAGGAATAATATTCTGATTAATAAGAGGGAAAAAATGGTTTACATGTGGTTCTTATCTACCTATGAACACTTGGTTCCACGTCCTCTTTAACATGTAATAATTTCATGTATGATTTTGAAGAAGTTATATTTGACCAGCCTTTTTTTATTATAAAAGGAGGGCTCGAAGACGAGATTTTGTGGGGAGGGAGACTCTAACTTATTGGGACTTAACGAGCCAGCCTCTTCCTACTACACTAAACTATCATTTATTTCAGGCAAGTAGTGGAGGTTGGATTGTCAAGATGGCAGACAAGCTAGTGTTCAAAGGCCAGATTTTCTTCGTATTAATCTTTAGTTTTTAAGTTTCTTTTAAGACTTTTCTTTGTCTTATTGCCCTTTGTCTCTTTCTTGCTCTCGCTCTAATCCACAGTACAGGGCTACAGGCACGCACCCTTTCTTTTTCATACCCTATTTTGAGGGCAACGTTCATTTTTATTTTATTTTCTTGCCTGGTATTTATGATCACTTGAGAGAGAGAGGGAGAGAGAGGGACGGGATAATTAATTATGAGCTTAATCACTAAAACAAGGGAAAGGAAGAGATAGTTAAGATTACTCATATTATTTCTCTTCACTTTGTATAAATATTTATTAATTCTTAGAATGTCTAAACAAATTAAATTCTCCATCGCTTCAAATTAAGCTGCATTGACCATTAGATCGTGATCGGACGGGAGAGGAAATCTGGATCCCACCAGCTGCTATAAATTGACAAAACAAATCAAGTGGTGGCATATGAAATGTTGGCAGGTCAAAAGGTCTTAGCCAAGAACCACTACAAATAAAAATGGATTGATTCTATTTTTCCTGTAAGAATTTTGTCCCCCCAGAAATCTTTTTTATATTCACCAACATATATCTTTGTGCCCACCTATTTCAAATTGGAAAATCAGATTCCTTGAGACAAATCATCAAGTGAATTTGGTGTCTATGTGTGTGTGTGTGTGTTTGAATGCAAGTTGGCTATCTTAATTAGAAATTTGACTCGCATCTCTAGAAACCTGATGCAATTACTTGGGAAAATTGGACTCAAGATGGAGCATCGAAATGATTTAAGAAAAAGATTAGAGAATCCTTAGTAATATAATATATATGTGCATACTTTTTAGTCTTTCATCATCAATTATGGTGTTTGAAATGATGTAAATTTCAGAGAATCCAGCCAAATTTTGGAATAATTAAAGTAAGGGAGAATTCTTCAGCTCCTGTTTTGCTTAAAACCTGGTAGATGTTGGGGGTATTTGACTAGGTTTTGTTTTTTTTTTTTGTTAATTTCTTTGCTTTTAACATTTAGGGTATAGTTTTTTCTATAATTTTCTCCCAGCTGATAGAGATTTTTTTCCCCTTTTCAATTGGTTCTAGTTGAACCATTCACACTAGCTCCAATTAAATATATTTATTTTATGTAGTTTCTTCTTCTTTAATTCAAATTTAAGATGATAGCATGAGATAGATGTAGTCTAATCTTTCATTCCAAACTTAGCCATTTATGATTTTAGGACACTTCACACTCACACTTTAGAATATTTGCTTGATTTATAGACACTAAAAATGTTGAGAGATGGAATGATTTATTACAGGTTTCAAGGCATATATATGACAATGTTGTTTCAAATGAATATTTTTGGTTTTGATCTTAAAATCAAAAGGAAAAGATCTTTAAAGTAGTTTATAATGTTTTTTAGCTATCTGCTTTGGGTGCCTAATAATAAGGCGGCAATTAATGTCCTACCAGCCTCTCCAGAAGCTGGAAATCATGAAGGTCCCATTAGCCCTATTCTTTCCAACCTTGATGAAATAATTCAGCAGAGAAAAACAAGCTATGCAAGGCAGTTCTGTTTATCAATATTTTTGGATAGTATTTTTATTCCATTTGCTAGTGCTTTCCCATATTATTGCCACTCTCATGAATCCTGTGGCCAACATATTACACACCTCTCCCTCTCTCTTACAAGAACACAGTTTCATTTTCAACTATTGTGGGGGTGGACTCAAACTTCAAAGATGAACAGTATTGTTATTATTTTTTTCTCTGGGTGGGTCAGTTTTGACTGAACTGATAGATATAAAGAAAGGATTGGGAACCATTCCGTATAATTAATCCATATTATTGGTTGTGATCGCTTACTCTTTCACTAAGATAAGGCCCATAATATTGTTTGGCCTACCTTGGTGTTTGTATGCTGGTGTTATCATCTTATTCCTCCAGCTAAGATTGCACTTTTGCCTATCCCTCTCCCTTTCTTCTCCCTATAAAAAAGAAAAAAGACACTTCCCTTCGCCCTCTTGTAAATCTCAGCTGCTGCTGAAGCTGCTGGCACTGTGGACTAGAGGTGGTAGCTTGTTTTCTCTCATCTTGCCCATCATTTATGTTCTTCTTCCTTTGTGTTTCTCTTGTGCCATTGGTAACTTTGTCCCACTTCTCTATCAACTGTCATTTCTGTACTGAAAAGGAAAAGGAAAGAGAAACCTCACTCCCACTATGTTTCTTGCAGTTTTTTATTTCATGAGTGCTGTTTAAGGTTCGTCTTTTTAACATCTAGTTTTTTGCATTGTATATTATATAGCAATGTCTTCTTACTTCATCCCACCAATTCCTATTAATCAAGAACTTCAGCTACCGTCCATTTGTTAGATGCTGAAATGGTTAACCAATAGCAGCGCCCTCTATTCACCACCAATACTTTCTTTTGTTTTTTGTTCTTGAATCTTCGGTTTTTTTCTCTTCTCCATGAAAGAAGCAGAAATGACTGTACCCCACTTTTTCATGTGTCCAATTAGTCTAGACTTGATCAAAGATCCAGTGACGCTATGTACCGGCCAAACTTATGACAGATCAAGCATAGAAAAATGGCTTGCTGCTGGTAATCTTACTTGCCCTGTCACAATGCAGAAGCTTCAGGATCCATCTATGGTTCCTAATAACACTCTTCGTCATTTGATTGATCAGTGGCTGCAAATAGGCCCTCAGTTTGATCCTGTTTATTTGTCAACAATTGATTCTCTAGCTTCATTGAAGAAAATTCTTGAATCAGGTGACGCTTCCTTGGAGTACAAGTGTCAAACACTCCAAAACATCCAAGCTCTAACTGAAGAATCACAATCTGGAAATTCTTGTTTGTTCCAGTTAGGCTTCTTTCCTTTATTGTTGGAACTGCTTTTTGGAAAAGTGGAATCCAGACTGTCTGAAGGAAGTGCTAAGTTTGCAGAACAAGCACTTTCTTGTGTCCTAAGATTGCTGTCTCTTGGCGAATATGAGTGTTTAAATATGCTAAGAGAAGAGTCTAAATTGGAATCCTTTCAGTTTTTGTTTGATCAAGGTACTAGCAAGATCAAGAGGAGTCTGTGCCAAATAATAGAAGCAATATCATCATCTTTGGAGACAAGAGAACTCTGTGCTAAGCTTGGCAAAAACAGAAAACTCTTGAAAGGGCTGATTCTTCTTGTTCACCAAACATATGGCGCATCTGAGGCTGGAATCAAAGCTATATCGGCACTATGCTGCTTGGAATCAAATAGAGAGAATATGGTTCAAGAAGGTGGGATAAATGGACTCTTGACCTATATTTATGACGCTCAAAGACATGAAAGAAATTTGGCACCTAAAGCAATGGCAACCATTGAGCTGCTTCTAGGACTAGAGAGTGCAAAAGAGGCTTTGATCAATGATCCTAATGGTATTAAAGCTCTCATTAAGATGGTTTTTAGGGTTTCTGATCACCAAGGAAGCGAAAGCGCTATTCGATCATTAATGATTATATGCACAGATTCTTTACAGGCACGAGAAGAAGCAATTGGTGCTGGAGTTTTAACTCAATTGCTTCTGCTGTTGCAGAGCCAGTGTAGTGGAAGAACTAAAACAAAAGCAAGAATGCTACTCAAGCTGCTTGGGTCCAAGTGGGATGAAGAACCAAAACATTTGTAAACTACAAAAAAGTATGGGATGTTTTTATGCCTATGCGGGGTCTTGTTGGTGTATTGGCTTCCCTGTGACATAGTATCTTTGTAAAGATTACAGAAGTGTCCATGTTTGTATCTTATCTGTCATTAAACATTCGTTAATTACTGAATAAACCCCCACCAAGCTGAGTGGATTTATGTTATGCCTAAACCAAATTTGATTAGATGGATGGTTGTCCTGTGCCAAATCCCAAACCCTTCTTCATCTGGTAATTTCTGTCCATTTTATGTTGTGTTGTTGAGATACCATTCTCCGAAGCATCAATTCAGAAAATGAAAATTGCTCCCCATTAAAGCAATGTCCAAGCAGTGAAATTACAGCCTAACTGTCAAATGATAGAGTTCATGCGCGTGATCCACATGGTTCATCCAAAAAAAAACAAAGCAGCATTGATTCCAGTGGTTCAAATTGCCAGAGAGAAAGCTGGCATTGTCCCAAATATACCATTATGACAACGGACAGCATCCTTTTATCATTACTGTTGAAATTTGGAAACTGAAGTTGATGGGACTGGAAGTTTCTGTCTGTGGATATTCCGTTCATTTTATTTGATATTTTTGTGTGGTGGGATAGGATGATTTGCAATTTGCATAGCTTAGGTTACAATAGGTCGCCGAAAGTTGTTGAATTGTCTGCATATTGTTTCATAGAATACTGCTCCGTTGGGATCACATTTCTGGCCCATATATCAAAACTTTTTCCCTTTTTTTTTCCTAGCTCATTTCAAGGTTCATTAGACCTTAAACTACACAACAGGACTAGCTTTCTCCTCTTTACAATCCTGGGCATTCCAAAGGTAAATGGAACCGAAATATAAATCGTAAACAGTCGGTGGCTTTACTGGCTAAACTAAGATGTAGCCTTCCCTTTCTTATTCAACTACGGCATGTTTCAAAATTTAGTAAGAGTCCATCAGATGATTCACATATTACAAACATCTTGGGGGAAATTGACCAATGTTTGTAATCTCCAATTCATATATTACAAAAAAAATCGATCGAAGTTGGCCGCATGTTGTACCCTGCGGTTGAACGCAAAGTCAATGAATAATTTGCCCTCGTCTAATCACTGCTATTAGTGGTCTCACAGACACATGGACTGCACCAACAGCTAGCTCGGATCACTACAGTCACGCCTAGCATCGGCCTTACTCCTATGGCATGCGAAATGAACTGCAAAGAGTAATCTTCTTGCCTTGATCTAGAGGGCTGACCCACCATAGAAAGAATATTTATTTTACCCTTATGATGGTTAAAGCTGAAAGCAAACACTTTTAATGAGCGTTGAAAATGTTCCAAAAGAAATATACCATTCGGTCTAAATTTTCGGCGAGGAAGTAAGCATGCAAGAGATGGAGCACTTCTTTTTACCAAGATTCTACAAGGTGAAAAGGAAGGGATATTGCACAGGCCTGCACACTATACCTATAGCTATGCTACAATGCCAGACAACCGTCCAAAATTTTGGTTGAACGTCAAAAAGTTGGTGCCTTTCATGAATTCAACCACAGCAGCATCATGTATATTCAAGCAAACAGCAAGTTCCAACTAGAACTAAATACTAATCAAGTAATGGCAGAAACCATATAAGGGTTTCCTCCAAGGTTTGTTATAACGTGTGGAGGGGATTTTTTTTTTTTTTCTTCCTTAGTTCAATGGCAGCAGGTTGGTCTTATAACCTAACTAAAAAGACAAGAACATGAAAGGTCTCACTTTCTGATAACCATGTGCTTAAGGAGTGCCATTAATGACTACGTTTACCAAGTAAAGCAGCATCTATAAAAGGTTTTCTTCAAAATTTAAGTTCAATGGCAGCAGGTTGGTTTAAGTATGCATCAAAGAAAATTCCTGGAACGTGTGAGTTTGGTAAACAATTTCGTGTGGCAATTAAATTAAAGAGACAAAAGCAAGAAAGACCTCACATTCTGTATAAGCACAGTTGAATATTGTCCTTGGAGTCTGTTTTCTATACCTCACGAGGAGACTATAGCACATGGAATTCTTCATGAAGCTATCCAAATCAAGAACTCATAGTCATACTACATGTTTTAGAATTGCCACCATTGGACGCAACCAAAAATCTCCTCCCTTTGGTTAATCTGCGTTGTGCAATGTTTGAGTTGCGTAACACAGCTTTTTCCCAATGTTTGAGTTGCGTAACACAGCTTTTTCACAAAAACTTGGTCTTCGGTGAACATGGCCCCCAACATAGGTTGCTTAATGACTTTGCAAACTGGACGTATTGAAAGGGTGCGTCTTTAGTGTCTTAGGTTCAAAACCAAAGACATTGACTTGACTTTGTGTTCAACCATGTATTTAAAGACTCAGTGCCAACCAAATCAACTTGGAACGGATGAATGCGACATCCGGTTCAAGCAACAGTGGTCTGGTCCAAGTTGAACTGGTTATCACTAAGTTTTTAAGCATTTGCTTGGACACGAAGTTAATGACTTTGTGTTTAAACAAGGTATTGAATAATTTACATATCAACAGAAGTAGAACAACTACTTGTTTTTTACGGTACTGTATTCTGCAAAGATAGGGGGATAGAACTCGGATTTGAGTCCTACTTTTGCTACTTTGAGAGACAAAACAATAGTTGTCTTAGCATTACATATTTAATTATGAACTAGCAAATTCATGGATGGATCATGGATGAAGATGGTGTTTGGAAGTGTAGTAATGGTTGTTTTTCAAAGTGTTGTTTACTCGAAAATACTTCAAAATAAAATTCAAAAACATAAAAAAAAAAAATTTAATAAAAAAAATTCTAATTTTATCCAATCCCTGTTTGAAATGCAATACCAAACAGGAGCGAAGAGTGATACGATGATATCATATTTGTATATAACTTTGATATTTATGAAAGTGTGATGAACTGCTGCAAAGAACTGACCAAACTTGGAGGCCAATGCTTAGTTTCTTTGGCATGCTTGTCCGCATATAAGGCTGCTGCAAGAGCTGCATGTATTTCTGTCAAATACCCCAACAATTGGTCACCATGAAAGAATGTTAGATTTAAAAAGAGTAAAAGGAAACAAAATTTCCAAAGGGGGGACATTCAAGCTAGGACTTTCTACTTTCATATAGCCAAGAAATGAAAAATCTTGAGAAAATACCTGGATATCCCTTCAAAGATATTGAGATATCTTCCATTTCTGCAATTGCTTCTTCTCTGTCCCCAACCTCGTAAAGAGACAATGCTCTCCCAAACCTTCCATATTCTGAGAACGCAAAATCTTTGCAATTTTCAACCATCTGCAAGAAAATATGGAAGTGACATTCTAAGTAACATCACAATCAGATTGTTCATGAAGCATGCATTACAACATCAAGACAACTTCAATCTTGAAATGGAGCCACTGATATCTTGTACTATGTTAGAAACACGTATTCTGGAGTTTCTTGTCTAATGGAGTGACTAAAATAAGTAGTTCATTGTACTATGTAGAACCAATTCAATCATTTATTTCTAATACTTAGCTATCTGGGATGCAAATCTTCTAGCAAGTTGTTCACCCAAATTGCAACAAGGCGGAAGCATTTCCTTTGTTTTTTCTTCTTTTAATTTTATCTTTTTTGAGGGGGGGCGTGATAGAGCAGAAGCACATCACTTCAGTTCCTTTCTTTTGGCAAATGAAAAGGAAAGAGCTTAAGATCATAGTCAATTCTTGGCACAACCAAAAAAAATTATGTCACGTAGGCGCTAGCAATTTAATTGGAGAAGAGGCAGATTGCAGGCTTTAAAGCACAAACATCTGAGAGAGCTCATTAATGTCTAGAATCTGAAGATAAGGAAAAATTCACGGATGCAGAACACTGTATGATTTACAATGTTCTGATACAAACAGAGGGCAAATAAACAGATGCACTCTAGCGGATAGCACCTAGTAGTTGACATGAAACTTCAAAGGAAAACAATAGTTTAGTCTATGTGGCTCTCTAACAAGAGCACAGGCAACTGCAAGGGTCTGTCCAACATGGAAAAAAGGAAACTACATATCCCTAGTGCACGTCCCTTTGAAGTTTTTCAAAATTTATCAATTACCACTATAAATCTTGAGGTCTTGGACAGATTAAATCTAGAATGTACATTCTAGTGTCTTCAATCTATATGATACAATTAAAGGTCTTTGTCTATCATAACCATGCCAAAATGTTGCCTTCTGGTAAGCCCTGAGGTATTACAGTTATCAATTGATTGATTAAATTCTGTTAGACAAACAAATGCTAAAGTATTTTAGCTCTGGAAATGCAGAATTATCTCAAATCAGTTGACAGTAACCTCTGCAAAAGAAATGTGCTGTCACAGGAATTTCACACTTAAATAGAGTGCCAAATCCTAATGAGGGTTTCATAAAAACTATTAAACAATATTACTTCCTTTATTTCTTTTCTTTATCATTTTTTGGCAAGTTTCAGTTTTTCAATAAGATGAGTATAGCATTGCTAAAAACAAACTAAAAAAAAAAAAACTCAATCTCCATGCCCTTATAAGGAGCTCTAACGAGGAAAAAACTTAAATAACCCTCAACGAACAAGCAAACTACAACTTGTTAACCCCACAGCGTGAAAATTAAAAATATAAACCCTAGCAAATAACAAGCTTTCAATTTTGACATTCAATCTGCAACTTCAACAAAAAAAAAAAGATCCCTTCTTCATCTCGCTACATTTCCACAAAAGTGTCAGCTGTACTAGGGCTTTATAAGTTCTAGCCTTAACCTCAATACTTTCCTCTCACTTCACCCCATGTGCTAACCACCTCAGAATGAGAGACACCATTTTCTTTTGGGTAGACACCAACTTATCATTCACGATCTGTCTAAATATTGGATGTTCGCTAGTTTACCAGCTATACATTCTTCCAGACTCCCATCATCTCCCAGAAACCTATAGTTACTTTAAATGGGAGTTTTAAAGCAATTAGTTTCGCTCTGCCCCAAATCCTCGCACTAACTGCAACTTAGGTGGCTTCCTCTAATACTCAACCTTTTACTAGACTAAATTCCACAGATACAATCAAATAAAAAAAATTCTTCAATGGGATTATGTTTGGAAGCTCGGACTATCGACTTGAACTTTCCTACAGATCAATGCATCTCAAATTCTGTCTATATCATCTATAACCTACTGGAAAAGATTTTGCTCCATGCTTTAACAAACCAAAATCAGAACTCCAAGCTTGTAACTTAATTATACAGGTAGAACTCAATCCTTCTTCATCCACAGTTCAAAGAAATTATTTCAGAAGGCCACTGACATAATCTTCTATCTAATAATAGATAAAAAAAAAAACCCAAAATTTCCCCTAGACAAAGTTTTGCACCAAAAATTTATCCATCCAAGCAACTTCTCCCAACATTTACTCTCGGCAGTAAGTTCATCATCAGTCACAAGAACCTCCCCTAGCTCTCCTTGTCAAAGGCCAAACACACTACATAACATACCATTTCTTTTTTGACCATCATACCTCACCAAGTTTAACTCGCCCATTCAAAACTCACATCTCCTGCTTCCAGAGCTCTATGCTTAGTGTTTTTCAAACTTAGAGCTCATTCCTTAACCTAATAATTAGTCATGCCAACGAGCAATAAGCCTAGAGGTACTTTCCCCTGCAAAGTAAAGGCGATGAGATTGGTCTCAAGTTCGAGTTTCATCATTACCACCATAAGAACCGAAATAATAAACACAAGAATACAATTTTCTTGACTCCCATATCCCTTAGCATTACATCTCCAAAAAAAATCCTAAACCATCAACATTCTCCAAAAAACTATCTCCAAGACTAACATTTGCAGCAAATAACTATTATATTTCAATTGACCAGTATATGTAAAATCAAAAGACAAGGACCAACTAAAAGTTAAGGCCCAAAAAATAAAGGGAAGATGTAACAAACCTTAGTGAAGTAGAGCAGTGCTTCATTGAAGTCACCTTGAGCCTGCAATTCCCTCCCTTCTCCAACAACTCTACAGCTTCTGTTACTCTCCTAGATATGGCAGCACTGGCTTCTTTCTCAGCTTGGCTTACTGGGTCAAAGCTTTCTGCTAGTGCCCAACAAGAGTTTAAGTTCAGTTGTATAGTTGAAGCACTCGCAAATTTAGCACCTGTAGTACTAAAAGGAAGAAGATTAGCAGTAGTTGCTGTGGTGAATAAAGGGAGGGAGAATAGGAGAAGGCGCCTACTGGTTGCTCTTGCGTTTGGAGTTGGTGGTGGTGGTGGTGGTGGTTGTGAAGGGAGGAGTTGATTGGAAATGGGCGCCTTACCTGCACCCATTTGTTGGTGTTAGTTTTTTTTATGGCAAAATTTTGGTGTTCTATAACTGAGTTTCTAGTTTTTGTTAGTTTACTTTCTTTTGTTTATTTTGGCCCTTCAACTTGGTTGATTTTTCAATCCTTTGAAATTCTGTTTGGTTAATTAGAAATCTTATTGGTAGAATCTATAACTTAAATTATTATTGAATTCCAAATCCATATTATTGAAAAATTATTGTTTTGAAATTATATTTTACTTTTAGGCATCATTGATTTCTTTTTGAACAAATGAACAAATAATAGATCCATACAAATACTGTCACAAAAAAGTAGATTCTTGGTTACCTTGAAAATATTACCACATGGAGGAAAGGGGAAGAATAAAAGCTATTAATTGCTTCTTCCTTTATGTACATCTATATCCAGAAAACCACAGTAAGAACATAACAGCAATCTGTTTCCAAACTTCAATTTGTCATCACTTATCAGAAGTAGTTCAATGTACCAAAAAGAGTGTAGAAATCAAATAAAAGCATTCACAAGTCTACTATATTACATGTGACTTTCAGTTCATGTAGACAAAAACAATAGTTGAATAAAAACTATTTCTTCAGGATTTGGAGAGGGATCACCATCACCACTTTTGTTAGAGATCTGGAAATGATGCAAAGATAAACTAGACCAAATCAGCAACAACTGCTAGTGGACGCATCAGGTTGTGGACGCTTCTCATTAAAGATGTTCTTTTTCACACCTTTGGAGCCCTCAGCCAGTAGACTGGGTGTATCTAAAACCTGCAAAGGATAACCATACCCATCATCATGCAAGCTATTAGTCACTGCATTGTAGAAACAATTTAACAAGGGACAAAAAAAAAAGGCTAATTGGACAGGAAATTTTGTTCTCGATATCAAAACATAGGCAGCAATAACATCAGAGTAACAATATATAAATAACAAAGTAAACAAGTATTTAGCATCTTCTGTTCTGTACCTTTAGAACAAGCTCTTCGAAACATTGCTGTACATTGACGCGAGTTTTAGCACTGCATTCAATAAAGAGGCATCCATATTCCCTAGCAAAGTTTATGCCCTCCTTTTTTGTTACCACCCGATCACTTTCCTGAATAGAGGAAATCCAAGCATGCATGAAACTTCCATAAAAGATGATATCATCTCAAATTTCCATGCCCAACAAATAAAAAGAAGCACTACCACTATAAAGTGTCGAGTATCATCTAAGCGTCTACCATGCAATAAGTGACAAAGGATGTCCAAATCATCCACATTCTTATGTCCAATTCAATTATATGCCATAAGAATGTCATACTAGCCTCAGAACTTTGGCAATTCAGAGTGCTTGTTTCACAGAACAAATGAGGGCAAAAGGTTATTTTCCTCTAGGGCAAAAGGTTATTTTTTCCTTAAAAGTGATATTTGGTCGAAATTCCAATTCAGCATACAAGCAAACCACAATTTACAGCTACCTAGATCCAACTTCTAACATCTAGGCTTCCAATTTTCTAAAAGTATTGTGTTCTGAACAATTCGGAGAAATATTGGAGAATGAACCTATAACAATAAAATTTTAAAAAAAAAATCACGTGTTTTTATTTAATACCTTGTAAAGTGTCCTTTTCCCTGTAGAAGCTTCTAACTATCTATATTAGTTTTAGAAATTTACACCCTTAAATTATAAGGAGAGAAGGGAGAGGGGGGGCATAGACAATTCAGCCTTTCTCTATTCCTCAAAGCATTATTGCTTGTATGGAACCCATAAACAAGAACATTTAGTTAAAAACAAAACAATAAACGATATGTAATATAGAGAGGAGGGGGGGGGCTATAACACAAAATTTAGAACTGTCCCTTTTCAACAACAAAATTAAAGCCAAATTTAAACTGTATCTCACAAGACAAGTGGTAAGCCTCCATCAAATTACCTTGTCAACCTTGTTTCCAACAAGCAGCTTGATGCAATCTTGATTTGTTGAATATAGATCAATTTCCTTGGCCCATATTTCAGAAAGATTGGTAAATGTGTCTCGTCGAGTTACATCATAGACTGTTGCAATTAAAATAAAATAAAAAATATTTAACAAGTTGATTGATTAAAAACATGACAATAACACCGCAGAAATACAACCTACAATCTCAGAATTTCATTGTTTTTTAAATGGAAATACCAGAAAGTTTCAAAGCTAGCTGAAATAATAAAAACAATAATTCATCAAAAAGATGGAGACTTTAATCAGTTAAAATAAAGTCTAACTCTCTGATGATGTTTTCGCTCCATTTTGTAAAGTTTGAATTAAAGTTATGAGAGAAAGACTCAAATAAAATCATAGTTCCAACGGATACGAAAGAAAAATGGTAGCAATCAATTGGATGGTTGGTGAAACGGAAACCATGAAGCCACATTTTTTTTCCAGTTTTTCTTGCCAGAAGTTTAGTGCCTATTTATCCAAGAAATCCAAATACATGGTGAACAGATTAAGTTCAAAAGAATATCATCTGTTTCATAAATCTATGTGACTAAAAAGAAGTAGATAGTACATTTTGCATGTAAGCCATCATATGCAGTTCAGGCAAAGCAAATGGCCCAACACAATTGAACTTCTAAATTCAAGGAACACCATCTTTAAAACTTTGCAGTGAGGTTTTGCATTATAACAACTATTAACTAAGCGATTGTAAATGTCATGAAAGATAGGGGAAATACCCATAACGATCCCTTGGGCCCCTCTGTAGTATGAACTCGTCAATGTTCTAAATCTTTCCTGACCAGCTGCATGAACAAACATTGAGCATCAGAAGGCATCGTTTGGCCAACTAAAGCTTTCTCTAAGGAGAAAGAGGTAAGCCAAAACTGTCAAGACTTGGTAAAACAACATAAACAGGTAACAAAACTGTCAAGTTACTAGTAACATTGCCTGCAACTACATAAGCAATTAACAAATTTCATCCTGCTATTGCTAGCAATGAGACTGGAAAGTTATTTCATAATACTATGCTACATAATTTATGAGAACATTAATGCCAACATCTGAATTATAACCAATAAGCCACAGAACAATAAGATAATACTGATAAAGACTAAATGTTTATAGCATAAGCATTACTTTTAAAATTGAAGTGGATTGCATGAGACATAACATGCAGGTAAAGCATAAACATAAAGCAGGCAATTAAGAAAAAATGAAACCGCAGACTAAGTGACAAACAACAAACATGGGAACACAGTTGAAGTTACCTGTATCCCATATCGCAAGTTTCAGCTTTTTCCCTCCAATATTCACAAATTTTACTTTAAAATCAACACCTGTGCAGCGAAGGAAACAGAAAATAAGCTAAAATCTCAAGAAACAGGGACTTGCAAAATCATGGCTTCAAAATTCAATTTTGATGGTCAAGAGAGCAAAATGCTATAATCTTGCCCCCGAAGCAAACAAATTATATCTTAAGGATTTGATGAACAACATGACATAAACAATTATTCAAATATTAGATCCATTAAGCATTGTATGCATGACTGATTAGCAAAATTTCACCGAAAGATGAGAAATTTATAAATCTGAACTCAAACACCTTCCTAATTAACCGTTAAGTAGCAAAATCAACTTCCATCGCCAATAGAAAGAAAGCACAATTTTGATTTCTTGCAAATAGTTATAGCACAAGCAAACAATTTGAGGTCCTGGATCTTAATTTTCAATCCACAGAAAGAAGTCTAAAAGAAACACCAATTTGTAAAAGAATGCTAATCGGCAAATAACCATAGCTTGGAAGTAAAATCAAAGCATGAAATCCTAGTACACTAGCTATATTTTTCAATTCCATAATACTAAAAGTAGATTACAGCAACCTTAAAATCAACCAGAACACATACGCGGATGAATATTTGCAGTGCCCGTGCCACTTACCAATGGTGGGGGAGAGATCTTCAAAGGTATCAGATGTGAAACTCAAAAGGAGACTACTTTTCCCAACACCAGAATCTCCGATCATTAACAACTTGAACAAGTAATCAAACTCCGGAGAACTCGAACTGGAATCCATTAAAATATTATCTCAACTAAAACCAATAAAATCTCAGCTCCTCCAACACCACAATGTGCCCTAGGTCACCCTATCAAAACACAAACCAAATCACGGATTTTAAACAATACCTAACAGAAACCAAATAAATTCAAAAAAGGAAATAAAAGCACATTATTGTAGAATTGAAAAGTGTGATCAAAGCTGGAATCTTTTTCACAATACAACACATAAAATAAAAAACCAAAAAAACAGCAGATGCAGAAATTCAGAAAAGAAGATATTTGATACCAAAAATAGAAATCCCAATTCAAAGCTAAGAATTTCCAAATCATTAGATTAAACAAAACAAAGCCATCAGTACCCAAAAGCACAAATCAAGATTTGTGTGTGTGCGCGTTATGCATCAACAGAAAAGGAGATTTGAATGTACCTGAAAGGTAATGGCTTCTGAAAAAATTGTTAAAATTCTGGCGGTGGGTTTGCAGAGAAGGATAGAGAGAGAGAGAGAGAGTGCTCTGAGAATTATGTAAAGGAATGTGAAAGAGAAGGGGAATCCACAGTTAAAAGATGATGGAGAACCAAAATATAATGTAGATATTTTTTTAAGCTAAACACGACTGTAGAAATAAAAAAAAAATCTACGAATCAAATTTTGCCATACGACGACCTTAAAGGATTTTTCTTTTACTAAGAAAATTAATTATTTTAGTTTTTCCTTTCTTTTTTACCATTATAATAATGCTACAAGTAAAATGCATTAATGCATAGTGACAAGGGTTATTTGGCTATAGGATCAATGTACTAGATCACGTGTTACATTGCAGGCCGGTTTAATATTTGGCTATAGGATCAATGTACTAGATCACGTGTTACATTGCAGGCCGGTTTAAAAAAAATTAGCACAAAAAAAATATTAAACAATGACAATATTTTTAAATAAACAAGAAAAAATTGATACTTAATAATTTAATTGGAGCCAATTAGTTGGATAGTTTAATGTATTGATTTAAATTATAGGTAATGATAATAGATAAACCATAAAAAAAATATTTAGCAACAATTCATCGATATTATACCTAGAAAAAATAAAAAACAATTGTTAGAAACTTATTATTACTTCATTGTGGGCATCGCACATCACAAAAATAGTTTATTAAGTCAATTCAGACCTAATTGTAAAAATCTAGACGAAAACATCCGAAGAAGCTATATGGGTCTCTAAAACAACATCCTAAAAAACCAAGCTAAACAAAACAAAATGAAATGAGAATTCGTCTATATTCAATCAGTCAATTCTATTTTATTAAAGAATAAAATTTACTTAAAAATAAATTTAATAAAAAAACAACAAATAAAAAAATTTGAAGTACACAATTAAATAAAAAATGATAAAACCAAGGTCATAGAAAGCATGAAAAAAATAGAGCTCAATCTCTAATTAAATAAATATTGAAAGATAAAATTGAAAAAATATTAACTTGAAAAAAATGTAAAAATGGTCGCATTGAAAAGACAATCCTACCCTCAAACATTAGCCTACACTCTCTTTTTTAAGAGCAAGATGGTGAATTTACTATTCCCGTTTACAGTGTAATAAATCTAGGGGAGCAGTAAATTCATCACCTCCTTTAATTTTTTTTAATATCAACTATGGATATTAACTATATTTTGATCATGGGGATAATAATAACATCCTATATTTGACAAATACGTTATGCAATCTATATTTAATTTTGTATCTTTGATTTTCATGTTTTTGTTCAAGTCAATAAGGTCTTTCTACGATCTTGTTTATACCATTTGATATAAAAAAATTGAACCATTAGTCGAGATTGGTCGATAGAATTCGAAAACAACATTGTTTTTCTTATTTGTTAGATATTTTACATGAAAATAAGATTAAGCTTGCTTTTGTTAAATTAAATTTTAAAACAAAAACTAAAAGGAATCAATAAATCATTATGGATGCAGATTCATTGTATTATGGGATGGAATTGTATAATGACCGTCATAGTGGTGTATAGTTGTCTGGTTTGGTTAAGAGATGAAACATTAAATACTTTGAAAAAGTAGGCAGTCAAGCAGCCTTTTTGGGTAAAAAGATAGGGGAAGGTGAACAGAGTAACCAGACGACAAGCCGTCTGGGTTTCCCTTTTTTTTTTCTGCTGGTCAAAACGACGATTTTTTTGGTCAAATCGCACTGTTTCAAGCATTATTTTGACTTTTTAGGGTTTTAGTTAGGGATTTGACTAAAATTCAATTTAATCTTTCAGTGTTTTTTATTTCTTTTGATTACATCTCTAATTGACCTCAAACTTTTATTTTATGCAATTTTACCCTTGTCGAACTTCAATACCCACCCTGAATCTTAGTGTCTTTTTTATTTTGGTCCTTGACTTTAGATTTATGCAAATTAATCATTAAACTTTTCATTTTCTCCAATTTCACCCATGTTTTCAAATGAATTAAGTCCCTGAAGTTTAACTCCTTTTTCAAAAAGGTTGTTGGCTATGAATTTCTTCAATTTGATCTTTAATTGACTATAAACTTTGATTTTCTTGCAATTTTACCCCTGATTTCAATCAATAGACTTTGTAAAAATTAAGTTTGGTTCTTTAAATTTTTAATCTTCTCAAGTAAATCCAAATTGAGCTCCCAAACTTAATTTTTCACCAATTAAGTCTCTAATAAAATTAATTTGACCCATTAAATATATAATTAAGCCCTTGCACCTAATTAAATATTTTAATTTGACCCAAATTAATTTTTAAAAATAATTAAACTTTTAATTTGGCCCACGATTAAATCAAATTGACCTATTAAAAATCTAATTATGTCCCTAGACTTAATGTTTATACAGATTCGTTGAATAATCAATTAATTTGATTTTGAATCTGCATTGTCTCTCCAGTCTTGAGTACAATGGTATGATTAGGCTTATAATTTTGTCGAAAACTCTAGCTTGATTCTCACACGCACATATCTGAAACCCTCCCAACTTGTTTTTGCCATGTCGCTAGTCTTTTTACTTTTTATTTTTATACGAGAAAAACTGGTAAATTTTGGGGAAGAACCCAGGAATGAGTTATGACAACGATGACTTATAGAAAAAAAAAACACATGTCAAAAGAAAGTTGAATTTCAATATAACTTATTGTTAAAGGATGAAATAAAAAAATGATAAAAAAAGAAGAAGATTTGAGCCAATCCAATTTAGCATGAAAAACCTGAGACCCAAGTTGTGAGGCTAGGTCATCCTTATAGAAAGTAAATAAAAAAATCTCATTTTCTAATAAATCTAATATTGAAAGATGAAATTAAAAAAGAAAATTGGTGTAAAAAAAGATAAAAAAGACTGATGTCAACCCAAGTTAACATTTTATACTCGTGACATGGGTCATAAAACTAGAATCACTGCACTAGAAAAATCAAGAAGTCTAATTCATAATCAATTCGATGTTGAAGGATAAAATCAGATAAAAAAAATCAATTTCAAAAAAAGGAACCAAGGAAAAAAAAAGAAAAAAACAGCAATTAAGAGAATAAAAACCAAATCTGACATAAAAATAAAAATTTGATTTGTTGGGGATTTGACTTTGTACGATCTTATCTCTCTGTAGTTTTTTTTAAGTGGTTTTGTGATTATCTTTAATTTTTTATATAGGTTTATCCCGATCTCAAGGTCCAAATCATAAGTTTCCCGTATTGCTTTTAAATATAAGGGTTTTTTAGAATTGTTTTATTTATGTTTTATTTTTCAAGATATTATCCCAAATCATTTACATATATATTTTTTATTTATACAAACAAAGTTTATTTTTTAAAATAGAAAAATATTTATTTTTCAATAACACTGTTGATTTGTTCATCCTTGCATATTTTTTATAGGACACGAGTTTATTCATTCATTTTCATTTGTGTTTTTAGGTTATGAGTTTTTTATGATGTAAATTTATCTTTTATTGATTTAAGTAAATAAGTGTAGTGAACACAATCAAATGAATATATTATTTTATGTGATTGAATATCTTTTGGTTATTGTCAATGATTTTTTTAATTTATTTACATTAATTGTTATCAATTTCTTTAGTTAGATGCTTGCATTGACTTTTTAATTTACACTTTAATTTCTTTATGTTAAAAAACACATTAAAACAACTAGTATATCCAATATTTTTTTTAAAAAAAAAACCAATGAAGTAGCGCGAGTTAAATGACTAAAATACAAGTAAAATGTGCAACTCTATAAACAAGTTTTAGGCTTAAGGTTTAGGATAAATACTCTTTTATTTTACCTTACACTTTGTAGTTTATCTTTTTGTGGTGCTTACATTATCTTATTAGTCTTTTTTTTTAATTATTATAATCTTTGTAAAGCTGTTTGTTTTTAAATTTTAAAAGTATTTTTTAAAAAAGTTAATTTTTATTTTATTTTTTTACTTCAAATCAATTTTTTATATTTTTAGATGGTTTATTTTAACGTGTTAATATTAAAAAATAAAAAATATTATTTTAAAATATTTTAAAATAATTTTTTTTAAATAACTGTAACTATAATATCAAATAAACTATCAATCATTAAAAAGTCACCTCAATCAATCAAGAAGACTTGTTGTTTTATAGGCATTACAATCATTCGAACACTTGAAAGCCACCATCTGCCATCCACCAGCTGTAATAAGATTTACATCATTCTTAAAGTTTCCTGACTTCATCAAGATGAATAATTTACTCATTTTCTATGGATAAACTTGTATTCCAGCTTGTATAT
>Ga0307517_10002852_pt1 | contig 27436 bp, 24 predicted proteins | sample 23_EM_MG_FD_194515 | JGI IMG/M metagenome (GOLD analysis project Ga0307517, IMG submission 194515) | Populus trichocarpa ectomycorrhiza microbial communities from riparian zone in the Pacific Northwest, United States - 23_EM | ecosystem: Host-associated > Plants > Roots > Unclassified | place... | reverse complement strand
CGTTATCATCAATTGATGAATGTTGTCGCGGTGTTCAGAGTCACGGACCCTTTTGGAATAGTATGTTGAGCTATTGGAAAGCAAGCTTGGAAAGACCAGACAAGGTGTTGTTTTTGAAATATGAGGATCTGAAAGAGGATATTATCTTGAACTTGAAGAGGTTAGCAGAGTTCTTGGGCTTTCCCTTCACCGAGGAAGAAGAGAAAGACGGGGTTATTGAAGAAATTTCAAGATTGTGTAGTTTTGACAATCTCAAGGATTTGGAAGTGAACCGAAATGGTGTCCATTCTTCAGGATTTTCAAATAGTGCCTTCTTCAGGAAAGGAGAGGTGGGAGATTGGGGCAATCATCTCACTCCTTCCATGGCTGAACGTTTCTGGAAGATCGTGGAAGAAAAGTTGGATGGATCTGGTTTAACCTTCAAATTATCTCAGTAAGTACTACCAAATTAAGCATCGCCACTGTTAAACTTTATGCTTTTCCTTGGCCTAGATCTTTTCAGAAAATATCAGAACTTGTGTTGTTTTGTGCGAGCCTGTGTTTCAGTTGCTTACTCTTTTTTTATGTCGAAGATTTTTATTGAGAAAGCTCATCATATCAACCACAGAATAGTAGCCCAGTACTAGTATTTGCTTAAGGATTATGAAAATTCATGTTTTACCTCTCAATTAGTCGTCCATTTGTAGATGGATTAACGGATTTGACAGGTAATTTCACAAATATTATCAAGATGGATAACGTAATCTGCCATCTGCAATTGTTGCTCGACACGTGATTTTCCCCACCTCCGTACCTTCATCCTCTTTCCTTTTCTTTTTGATAGACAGGCGCTTTCTTTCAAGAAAGGTCGCTGGATAGCAACTCATCCTGAACCGCACGTAGTAGCTGCTTCCGGTGGGGATATCTTCCAAGAAATCCACCCCGGCCCTGATTTTCTCCTCTGAGCATATCAAGATAAAAGGATCTCGCTTAAAAAGCATGCCAAATCTCCTCGTCACTCCAGCCCAAACTCTTCATCACCTCAATTTTCTTCTTCCGAGTCGATTCACCGGTAGATAACATCACTCTAAGAGCGTGTATGAAAACAGTAGCATTCGGTTTGAGTCCTAAATCCTTGAGAGCTCTCACTTCATAAATAATCTTATCACGTTTTTGCAGTATAGTTCTTGGGTACAAGATAATCATTTTTTGCAATCCTATCAAGTATCAACAGTCTCTCCCTCCTCTATCAACAAATTATAATTTGGTTGCGTAGTGGCCTTCGAACTCACCGTTAACAGCCACGAAGAACGCTTAAGAACCACCATAACGTTCTCATCCTGAAGGTCATGTATGATACCTCTACTTTGTAAGTTTGATCAAATTAATCCTTTTTTATTTTAATTTGGCAAAACAAACTTATTTTCCTTCAGTTAGATACAATTCGAGACTCTCCTCACAATTATTACATCGTACAATTCGCAAGACAGTTCGGTTGATTAGAACCTTGAATGATGGGGCTTAAATAGTTTATAATTGGAGTTAGAAAGTTTGATTTGACAAACATTAAAGAGAAGCATTTGTCTTGAAAAGGTGTTCAAAATAAAGGGACCATTTTAATAGCTCTTAATCCTAACTGAACTCGCAAAGATGGGAATAATTTGCAATTTGGTATAGTTACAAGTTAGTCCCCAAACTATAAGCATTATTCCAATCCAGTCTTCAGACTATGAAACATGTCATTGTATCAATACAATTTTCAGCTCCATTGAGCAAATCTAACGTTTGATTTGTGAAAAAAAAAAACACCATTTATGGATTTACAAAATCTGTATATTTTCTCTAAAATTCCCCAGAAATTCACTTTTCTTTTAGAAATAAGAGTTTTTTTTTCTATTTGAAAAATAGGTTTCGTATACATTATTTATAGAAAATTAACAATCATAAATTATTTCAAATATATCGAGATGTACAAGCTGATCTGGACACCCATATTAAACTAAAAAAAAAAATTGTATACACATGGTATCACATAAAATGTCTCAATTTTTTTTTATTTTTTTTTATCATTTCCATTGACAAAGCATGTTTCTTCGTCTTTCACGTGTGCAAGAGAATTTATTTTGAATGAATGAACGAACGAAGCTGACATCTTCCATTTCTAATTTTCTATACTCAAGACGATCGGGTAGATTTTTGAGGTGTGTGAAAGAGAAAGAGAAAGCAGCTCAAAAGAAGAAAGAAATACTCACAACCCCTAGTGTCACGGCTAAGTCTGGTATTTTGTTTCTCTGTCCTTGTCTTCCTTTATTTGTTTTGCTTTGCTATGAATAATCATATTTGGTAGATTGCAATTTCTCCTTAATGGAAAAGGGTTTGATTTTTAACTGTTTGGATTCAATTTGGTTGAAACCCATGTTTTATTTTTGGTGAATTTGATGTGTTTTGATGCAGAATTTGATTTACCAAGATGACCCCAGTTTGCCCTTTTTTGAAAGCTTCAAGGCCTGATGATGGGTCATCAAGAAAACCAGGGGAATGTCCGGAAAAACATGCGGCCGAGCATGAGGAAGGAGGGAAAGCAAAGAAAGAATCTGTTGGTGCATCTGCTACCGTTTCGCCGAAATGCCCTTTTGGATATGATTCTCAGACATTTAAATTGGGACCGCATAGTTGTATGATATGCCAGGCACTTCTTTTTGATTGTAGTAAATGCGTGCCATGTTCTCATGTTTATTGCAAGTAAGGAGATGACAGAATGAAACTCTATGTTATGATGTTTATTTGCTTTTGTCTGTGTTTCATAGTGGTTTGTTTAATGTTTGTGAATTGGTTTCTTTTTATTGGATTAGAGTTTGTATTTCGCGATTCAAGGACTGTCCATTGTGTGGAGCTGATATTGAGAGGATTGAAGCTGATACGGATCTCCAGAGTGTAGTTGATCGGTTCGTTGATGGTCATGCTAGAATCAAGAGGTCTCATGTTGACATGGATAAAGAGGGGAAAGTAGGTGAGAATAAAAAAGTGATATACGAGGATGTTTCTTTGGAGAGAGGTGCTTTCTTGGTGCAACAAGCCATGAGGGTGAGTTGAGCTTGTTATCATACCTTCTCTTGAGTTTCCATTGTCCTTCTAATAGATGTTATTTTTAGGTTCCTTGGGATTATCCATAGGAGTGAAATACTCAACCGAACTTTTTTATATCAACATTGTTATTTTGTTTTAGATACGATTACCTCATCAAAATTGTCAAGGTATTCTATATTAGCGGAAAGCTTCTCATAAATTTCTTTTCCATTCTGCTGCTTTCTTCTCCAGTTTAGAACTTATCCTCAACTATCTTTTATGTTCTTGGTTGGTGTCTAATTAGTTGTTATTGCAACTTCTAGTTGACTGTTCTCTTGTTTTTTGACCTTTCATGTGTAGGCATTTCGTGCACAGAATGTGGAAAGTGCTAGATCAAGACTGAGTCTTTGTGCAGAAGACATCCGAGGTCAGATAGAAATAGCAGGGAGCACATCGGAATTGTGTTCACAGCTTGGAGCAGTGCTGGGAATGCTTGGGGACTGCTGGTCTGTCATCTCTCTTTCTCTTTAGTTTGTTGCTAGCAACTCATTATATGCTGCAAGTTCTTGTGTTTGGAAAGCTAATCTTGTTGGAGCAAGCACACAATGGTTTAAGGACAACGGTAGAATGAAAAGGATTAAACAGCAACATCTGAATTTGGCTAGCGAATTGAGATAAAGGATTCCTTTAGCCAACTCCAACTAGTTTGGGACAAAGTTAAGGAGAAAAATAATTCTCATATGGTATTAAGATGTAGTTGAATTGAATGGAGAAATTGAAACTGAAATGGGGCTGGGGAAAACAAGTTTTTTTCTCAGTAAGATCATATATTTATTTTGAATTTTTTTTTTATAAGCACCGAACTATTTGGATTAAGTTATAAGCATCAAACTATTTAGATAAAGTTATTGCTTTAAAAAAAGATGTTCACATAAGGACACTCTTCACATGGTTAAAACCTCGATGCAATGAAAATATGTTTCTAAAAACAATCTATCTCAATTTCACTAAAAGAAGTTGAGGAACCCATGCACTTTTGAATAGATGATGAAATGATTGAACTATATTCATTTATTAAGAGCGTTCTTTCCATGGGTTGTGCTGTCATCCAAGTATTCCTAAAGAACCAACTCCTTACCATCAAAGTGGCTTTTCATTTTCCATAAACAATTATATGATGGACAAGTTGATTAAAGATGTTAAATTGTTATTGCAATGCTACTTTGCACCATGGTTTTGCATTGATGAAATTGTTGACGTTGCTGACTTATAGCTGGAATAACACCCGCAGCATGGTTTGCACCGATGAACTAGGAATTACCAAGCCTGAATCATCTTTTTCACACTCAAAAGGATTGTCACGTCCTTGAGTAGACAAAGGAATCTGATCTTGTAAATGATAGTTTTAAGGACATGCAACCGATATTAGAGGCTATCTATTCTAAATCAGTATGTTTTGCTGATTTCTTAAAAAATTCTTATGGGTTTCAATGTCTTCTTTCAAAGTAATGGTTGGGTCCTCATTAATTTACTTTGACTAAAATCTCTACTTATCATGTCTATTCCAGTCGATCAATGGGGGATGCTGGCTCTGCAGTTTCTTACTTTGAAGAGAGTGTAGAATTCCTATCAAAATTGCCTGCAGCCGATCTGGAGGTTAAAATTTCACCAGTGTTGGTGCCTGTTATTGTAGACGTGATTTTACCCTCCCAACCCTAATTCTTTTGGAATTCTTTCCTTGCAGATCATGCATACACTTTCTGTTTCACTTAATAAAATTGGAGATCTCAAATATTATGACAGGGATCTGGAAGCTGCAAGATCTTACTATATCCGTTCTCTTAATGTGCGACGTGATGCCATCAAACATCATCCTAGTGTTTCATCCCAGGTCAGCATCCATTTCTTTTTCTCCTAGCACGTGCCATCTACGTTGTTTATTATCATTTATCATGCTCTAGGACTTGAGGTACAGGTGGATTTGTGATACGTTCTACGACTCGGAGGTGGACTCTTGTATAGCAATGAGAGGGACCATGGCCTCCCAGTTTTGAGATTTTTCATGACTGTTTTGTATGATACTCTATAAAGAGCATTTTTCTCTGCATGCTTGCCTTCCTAATGAAAGCATAAGACACGAGCCTTGTACTCGTCTTTCTTTCCAATCCACAATGATGTGATAAAACAGCATGCGTGCTTATGCTTGTTTGAGAAGCTTCATATTTCCAGGCTTCCTTCGTATTTAATATTCTCTATCCATCCTTTAATTACAGACCCTGGATGTGGCTGTTTCCCTTGCAAAAGTTGCCGATGTGGACAGGACTATTGGTAACGAGGATGCTGCACTGGATAGATTTCGCGATGCCATAAAATTGTTGGAATCCTTGACATTAAAGCCTGAGGAAGCTGGCCTTGAGCAACGGGTAGGCATTCTATGTGGGCTTGTTAACTATCATAATTATCTGGAATCTAGATCCTAAGCAAGTGACTGATAATTAGTTTGCAATCGCAGCGTCTTTCAGTGCTGGAATTTCTTAACACTCAACTCGCAGAGAAACAGTCTGGCTGAACTTCCCAGAGTCTGATATCATGCAGAGGAGAATCAATCAACACAAAGATAATCCTTTTTTCTGTATATATGGAGAGTTAACTTTTATTTGTAATAAGCACGGTCGAGCAAACAATGGCAATCATCCATGGATTCAAAAGCTTTCTGAGGAGAGGCAGACCTGGAGCATGGGTGGTGGCCATATCCCATGCTATTTCTTTTGCAAATTTACCCAACCTGGATTTAGTATTACACAAGTAATTCAAGAATGTTACCTGCAAGTGGTCTTCGTGCGACACTTATCTCTTATAGCCATGGATCAGATGAGCGCTGCCTTTGATGTGCGAATACGGTTCTTCCACTCCTTGTTTTAACTCTGTTGATATGCATTTTTTCCTTGTGAACAAAAGTAACTTCCTGGGCTCGTCCCAGTTATTTTAATGGAATGCACATAAATATTTGTACGCAACACTTATCGACATACGTTGAGCTTAAATTTGCAGGCTTGTTGGCTCCAATATTCTTTGGACTTGTGCCAGCAATATTGGCGCTATGTAATATTGTGTCTCTAGTGTTTTATTTGCTTGAAAAAATATTAAATTGATATTTTTTTAATATTTTGGTTTTGATGTTTTTATGTTAAAAATAAAAAAAATCTAGAAAAATAAATTATTTTAATATATTTTTAAAAGAAATATTTTTAAAAACACAGCAGACATATATTTAGTTCTTTGCTTTAATTGTTACTAAATAATTGATTGTGTGGTGGGTTAGAGTAATTTTTTAATGTAAAAAAATATTCGTAAATGTATTTTCTAATAAGAAAAAAAATTAAACTATGTGAGGGTTATCTAATATGATCCAGTCAACTTGGTAGGTTTATAGGTAAATTGATTAAAAAAATATAGTTTGATTAAAAAAATTTCAAGATTATTATTTTTTAAATATTGAGATAACATATTGAATCAACCCAGATTAACCTATTAAATCCACAATCGAGATCATGAGAACGATAACTTCATAGAAAATAAATCAAAATAAATTCTGAAGTCCAATTTTTAATCAACACAACATTGAAGGATGAAATTGAAAAAAAAATCAATTAAAAAAAAAGATAAAAAACTTCAGTTAACCTACAAAACTCACAATTCAAATTACGAGACTAAAATAACAATATAAAAATCAAATCAAAATAAACTATAAAGTTCAATGCTCAATAAAAAATTAAAGCATGAGTTAACTTACAGTCTAATCATGAGTTTGAGACAATCTCATATAAAACAAATTAAAATAAATTATAAAACTCAATTCTCAATCAAACCAATATTGAATGATAAATTGAAAAAAAAATCAATTTAAAAAACTCAAGTCAACCCAAAATTAACCCGTCAGACCCACGATCAAAGTCATGAGACCAAAAACTTTTATAAAAAATAAATTGAAATAAATTACAAAACTCAATTCTAATAAAATCATTATTAAAAGATAAAACTGAAACCAAAAAAAATATCAGAAAACAAAAAAAAATTACTATCAATTTGTGAGGAGGTGAGCAATATATTCAGCAAATATAACATCGTTTTGGACTCGTCAAAACAATTACCCGTAGCTACTATATTAATGTTGTGGGTCTAAATAATATGCAAGCTTGTCCGTCCTACATGGATTGTAATAATTTCTAGTAACATCATGGACTGCCCATCTCTGGAAACTTTCGCATGGAGTGGCTTGTGTATGATTCGATCAGTTCCAAATTGAGGTGGAGAGAGGAAAAGAAACCACGGGCAAGTTCTTGCTTTTTTGGTTGACAGTCGAGGTTCCCTCGTATCAATTTTCATGGATCAAGACTTACCTGATCGGATTCGATCTTGAGATGATAACATAAAACCACTTATGATCTAACCCAACACCGTACGTGTGCCCCCATTAATTAACATCCATTATATATTGTCACCAGACATGCCCCATTCAGGGAGGGTATGCCGATGTATGGAGGAAAAACTTTCTTGTACAAGAAATTAAAAATTGAAAACGAGGACTTGAAAGGAAAAGTATAACATCTACATTCAATTCAAAAAAGGAAAAAGGAAAGAAAAGACACCAGCCATAATTGACTGGATGAACATACCTCGTGAGCACGAACGCCCTGCGTCGAAGTGGGCATCACATCTACATAGGCGACAGAATCAGAAAAGGTAAAAAACTTGAAAAATTAGTGGTTAAAGGAAACAATTTCCATGATAGGAAGGGAAAACAAGAATGACTGAAATTTCATCCCTTCTCCTTTCTATTATCAACAAATACAAAGAATAAAGTAGGGGTTAATGTACAAAATAATCTATTTCCAACTGGCCCACCTCTAAAACACCAAGTAAACATCATGATTTACATCTTTGTTCTAAAAAGAATCGATACCCTAAAATTATCTATCAAACCACCACCACCACCACCACCACACCTTTTAATGACCCCCTTGGCATAGTACCCTATCTAAACTTCTAGTATCATCCCTCTTAAAAACTTTTGACTCTTTGAGAGGAGGGAGGGTCTACAAAAAAAAAACAAAAATCCACACAACACCTTCTCCATAGCAGACATTTGGGTTTTACAAAATATCTGCTTCACATGATTTGGGTAACAAAGTCTAAAGACTGCAGAAGAAACATGTTCCCTTGTCAATGAGCAACAAAACCATGTGTTTGTGTACAACTGTGTATGAAGCATGCGTATGGCAATTCTTCAAATCAAAATCTTCTGCAGGTGTAATTCAGTCCCCAAAGCAAAGCAGAGCAACAAGCAAAGACATTGGAACTATTTGACACGAAATTCATGCCTGAAAACCGTCAGATTTTGAGTAAATTTATCCCTGTTCTTTGAATCCAAGCTTCGAGTAACATCTGCCATCAGTTTATCAAAACAAAGGGCAAGCCGCTGATGTTGATCCACAGGCTGCAGGATGACGCAAAGAAAGTGTCAGCAGAGGGATGGCATTTTAGAAACAGGAGGCAGCATAATAGATGATAGAAAAGCACCATTAATTTACAGTAGTTTCAACTGTTCAAGTCCAACCCCCACAACTAAATGCAGCCTCCTATTTACTCCTAATAGCTTACTCTGGGATTGCATGAGTTTTGTGAAACTAAAATGTCATGCAAACCGTGCTGTTCTTTTCCAGTTACGAATATAATACGAAATGAAATGACTGTCTACAATTTGACTATCAACACCTGGTGGTTACCAGAAACTATGAACAGTTGTGGCTGACAGGTAATCATTGGTCAAAAAGGTTTATCATAACCTCTGGACAGGAGTAATATGAGGGGGTTTACCAGCTTCTAAGCCCTATCAAACATTAACAGAATATGCACCAAAGCAAACTACTAACTAAAGTGTCAGGCACAAATCCTCTCCATTGCCGCTACTTTTGGGGACAGTTTTCAGTATAAATTTGACCTGTAATAAATTACATTTACATAATAGCAGAGTTACTTGGAATTTAATTCCCTGTCAACTTGTTTACCTGCCCAGAATTTATTTTTGTTGCATAAGGTTATGGGGTTTCTTTATTTGCATTTGATCGGTAAGGGGGCTAGGAGACGGGCCATTGGTTGTGGGTCAGGTGTTTACTTGTGTGAGAGAAATAACTCTAGCTTCGATACATTATTTTAGTTCCACCACATTGAGTTAACAAGCTATAATAAAACACAGTATAGCTATAACAAATACAAACTTGAACCAAAATGACTATCTATTTAAAATAGAGAAATGATATTTGACAAGAAAAAAGAAGATTCAGTTTCAAGAAGATTGTGAGCCATTAGATGGTGATCTTAATTTGGGACCCAGTGGCGGGTCCTACTAATCTAATGACTTGAATGTGTTTTTGAAACTTATTCTCTTCAAAATAATAGTTGTATAACCAGGTAGACACTAACTACAATTTTTTAAAAAATTAAAAGAAAAAACATCTTCATGACAATAAGTGCAGTAAATATTTCACCTGTGAAGCCAAGATTTGAGCTTTCAAATCGGAGAATATCTGCAAAGTGACAGTGCTTATCTCAGACACATATTAAAAAGAAAGGACAGTACAAACTCTGTAACTAAACAAGCAACTCAAAGGAAGATCCAAAGTCATCCAAATCAAATATATGAATCGCCACAACCATGTTAACTTCCTATTGTCAAATAATAAGCAAACATAAAATAAAAGTTGTAACTCAAAGAAACTGAGTTTAGAGAAGACAACTATCAACAACAGCATAAGGCTTTGCCATAGACTATTACCTGCTCACTAATGATAGTTAAGCTCAGCATGGGTCTGCTAAGACTCCACTGATTGCCACAGTCCTCAAATAAAACAATCTCAAACAGAGTCTTCAGTATCTGCAAATACAAGGAAACTATTCAAGTTACCCAAGTGTTCAACATGCAAAAACAACAGCATGAAAATAAAATCTAAAACTGCACAAAATTAAGCAAATAAGAAGAAAGCTCCAAAAGACAAAGCATGTTATACGAATTCTATATTTGGTGCCAGAAGACATGGTCAACAATTAAAAAAATGTGATTTGATTCACATCAAAACATGCAAAAAGGAGCTCGCACTGAACAGCCATTGAAATATAACAGATGATTCAGCTTACAAGAGATGTCAAATATAGGATGTTTATCACTTGGATAAGCAACTGATAAGAACTCCGTTAGCAAATAATAAAAATTAATTAACTGATGCACACATCATTTGCTAAGGTCAAAACACCAACACAGTAACAACCAAGCAAGAGCAGTAAGAGATTCAACAGCCTGAGAGTCATTTAATCCTGGTGCATGAGTAACAATTACCAGGGAGTTACGTAAAAAAGCAATAGGAAAAGAAAGGAACTGTTTATTCTGTATAAGTAATGAAGAAGAACAATCGAAAGAAAGTGGCTTTCTGAAACTTTTTTTTTAAAAAAACATACAATATCAAGATCTCAGAATGAGTTATCCACTGTTAAATTAAAGAAAAAAATATTAACACAAGGTAATAATTCAGATCGGCATTTTCTCTGACTTATCCTTTATTTCCACCCTTCCTTGCTTCCAAACAAGGGTTAGTAGTTAACCATCCATCCTCTTTCTGTCCTTGTACCTCGTCACAACAAACTCTCATAAAAGAAGGAAAAGAAAATTATAGCTTCTAAGGTCTTGCACGATCAACATCTAAAATATTTCTCGCTGAGAAAAGAAAAACTCAAAAATCAACATACAATATAATGATCTCAGAGTGAGTTATCCCCTGTTACATTAAAGAAAAAATAGTAACACAGTAATAATTCAGATCCACATTTTCTCTGACTTATCCTTTATTTCCACTGTTCCTTAGTTAACCATCCATCCTCTTTCTGTCATTATACCTCGTCACAGCAAACTCTCATAACAGAAGGAAAGGAAAATTATAGCTTCTAAGGTCTTGCACAATCGACATCTAAAATATTTCTTGCTGGGAAAAGAAAAACTCAAAAATCAAAATAAAAAAATCACCATATACAGATAAGTGAAAAATCTTTGGCAGGCAGGCAGGGCACCACACCATCAAGTACACTACAGAAAAAAAACTTATGCCAGACTTGTTTAGCCACACAAGACTTGAAAATAATGTTAGAGAGGGGTACTGTAATAAAGAATAGCCTGACTAACCTCTGGAAACAAATTGGGGCAGTCTGCAATATGACGAGCAAGATTAATTGCAGTGGGTGAAGTGGGTACCTCCCCCATTGTGATGTTGTTGAAGTAATAAGCAGCCAAATTGTCAACAGCAGATGCACACTGAAAAGTTCAGTTTTTTTAGCTTAAATGCAGGGAATCAGCAGAACAAATCAAATATACATGGTGTCACATTCTGATATGCCAGGAGTGTTGGCATGTCATATTGCCATGCATAAATGACAGGGTAAGCTAGTGAGAGGAGTGATGCCATCTGCAGTGTTGGCATGACATACCTGTGATGAGATATTCGTATCCAGACCTTTAAGACCTGATTCCAGGGAACCAACAATATGCATGAAGGTGTTTGTATCCAGATTCAATACGAAAACAATGTGGCTGCTGAATAGAACCTCCAAGAATGCAAAGTATGCCCTTGTTAGCTGCAAGGAAATGCCAAATACATGAACTTACCATTAGAAGTGGAAAAATAGAATAGCAGGCAAAATTGACAAGAGAATCAACCAAACACCTAATGGTAAGCTAAAAATCAAGCATCAGCCAAAATAAGGATAATAAGAATAAAATTCTGATAACAAAAAATCGAATCTGAAAATTTTTTGAAAAAGAAAGAATGCAAGTGCAGACATGTGCATACAAGCACAGTAGAGTCATGCTTGCATGTTTCTAGGAACAACACCTGTAAGAAGGAAAACCTAAGGATCAAGCAAAGGGTTCTTAGGAGTTACACACCTAAGATGGATTTCATCACAACACTTCAAAGCATAATTGCTGGGAAATTCTTTCATGAACCCTTTCTAAAAACAAAGCACTAAAGGCTTCATAAACTAAATGTACTCCTCACAAAGCCATGTCATAGTTGCATACCTAATCCAACAACAATCCAAGACTCCTAAACTAAATAATGTTACCACTCCTGTTTAGAATACGAAGACCCAAATAACCACAAGTTTTAGGACAGATAATAAAAAATAAAAATAACACCTTGGAATTCCAGCCAACATGGAAATTACCCTATCTTCGAAAAATTACATAAAAATACAAGAATTTTGCTTGAATTGTTGTCTGCATCAACCACGGAGGTGCTGAACAATCACCAAGTACAAAAGGTAAAATAATGCACCCGGTTGATCACAAAGTCATCTAAATTTGCAAAATATTTTAGTGTGTGCAAGAAATGTCTGGTTCTAATCTGATCATAAAACAATGAGAATATTGAAGAAGAGTGATCTGTGATCCAATTCTAACTTTGTGCAAGAAATATTCTAATCCAATCGGATTAAAACTTAGAATACTTAAAGCCAGAATTGCGCAGATTCAACTCTACATCACAGATTCCTAATTCTGCCGCAAACACCCTGACCTCAGAAAGTCTAAAATAACCAAAATGACAACCACAGCTTCACACAACAGCTTCCACAAAAAATATATTCAAGAAACAAAGCAGCAAATAAGTTCAACTGCAAATGGCATATATAAAATTGATACCTTTCCTATCTACCAACAGTCACAATCTTAACCAGGCAACTTCTCACTGGCCAAAAAATTGAAAGAGAATTAGTTCCATTACTGTCCAATTCTTCTTAGCGAGATTTTTCAAAAGCATCTCTTTCCATCAAGAACATTTTATAAAACTCTTGGACTCCCGAACAAGCACCCATCTAAATACCCATTCCGATAAGTTTAACCCTTTCTATGAATCTCTATTGACGCATTCCAAACATATGGGACTTACCAAAATATCCCACTTAACTAGCGCCATAACTCCCCACTGGACAAAAAAAGAGAACCAGGAATTGAACATTTGGTGGTAATTTGCCACACCAAGAATTGTATCAGAAAAGAGTGAAAAAGCATTACCCACAAGAAAGCTCGCATTAAGCATAAAGTCTCAGATCCTTCCTAACAAATTTCCACACCCACATGTCATAAGGCTCTCTTAATTCCTATGAATTCCAAAATATGCTCCTCCCTGTATTTGACTTGAATAACCTTTCTCCAGATATGATACCTCTCAAACATAAATCTTCAGATCTGTTTTCATAATTGACTCATTTGATTCCCAGCCCTCCTGTACTAACAGAAAAACTAACAGGTCCATTTTGCCAAATGACCTTTTAATCGTTATACTACATTTCTTCAAAGTAACCTACCTTAGGCCCTTTCCTACCTTCTTTGCTAGAATAATGAACAGTGGATGGCAGACGTAAAATACACAAAACTAGAAAGCATGCTCTTGATAGGTATCAGCCTCGCTTCCCTTAAAAAAGATAATCCCTCCACCAACCTGCTAACTTCTCAAACCTCTAAATAATGAGATCCCAGGTAGTTTAAAAACCTTTGAAGTTTGGATATTCATCCCATGGGGAAGAACAAGATAATCCCTCCACGGATAGCAACAGCCACTAACCTTGCATCAACATGTTAGCCAATATGTTCCAGGGAGCCCCACCAACTAAGAGAATCATCTCAATCTTAACTAAATTAACCACCTCTACAACCAGATAAATATGCCAAAACAAGGTGTGCTTAAAATGTAGTGTAATAGAACCCCCAAGTCCTTAACAGAAAAGGATATGCAAACACACAAGCACGTGTACATACAAAACTAAACCTTGCAGGGTAACAAAAACAAGCAAACACAAATCAATAAACTAATAGGGAATGTAGAGGAATACATGATGCAGGAAAACATCAATGGAGTGTGACTAGCAGCCAAGAAATCCTACATACCTTTCGAAATGCCAATATATCAGCAAGAGGAATCGAGAGTGTCATCTTTAGAGCAATATCAAGTGCATCAGAGAGTGCTCTATCACCATACAGTTCAAAGACACCAAAGTTGACATAGTTTCCAGCGAGAGCTGCCAATAAGTGGCAAACACAAGAACATCAACACATTATATATATATATATTTGGAAAGTTGCGGTTCAGTGAATATTCAGCCAGTAAGGAAACAAATGAACAGCAAAAAGTCATCAATTAACTCAACCTACTGCCATCCCTACCATTCAAATATAAGAAATACACATTTGCAACAAAGACTATAAATTACAAATGCCACAAAACAATATAAAAATGAATCAAACTTCATAAAAATTACTGAGTCTCATTAGACATCTATGGAAAACAGATGGGTAGCAGTTTGATAATAAGAGAAGTTCTTTTCAAGCAAATAAATAAAGTGCTAGACAGTAGACATTTGTATTTTTTCTAGGTAAACGTCTTCAGGCGTGTGCATGCACAATTCTTCAGCCCAATGTACCTTGAAAACTTCTCTAAGAATAGTTTGTATATAAATTCATCAAGTAAATATAAAATACCAGCAACAAACTCAATGCAAAAGGTAAGTAAACAAAATTCAAGCAACCTTCATCAATCACAGCATACAAATCCATCAATTAACAATAATAAGAGGGTCATATGTTAACCTCTTGAGAGAATGGTTAGGCAAATCCATATCCCCTTGTATTTGTAGCCATATATGTCAGCAACATTTGGAAGAGATAAAATCCTCGTTCCATAGGCTACAATTACTTTGCTGACTTCCCGGAAAAGAAGAATGCCATTAGGAGATGACGAATCAAAAGTTAAACGTTGGGCCTTGTTCAACACAAATTCAGCCATGAATTTTAATAAAGGGGTTGTCACCTGCAGCACCAAATCAAATAATGACATTTCTATATAGAAAACAATGAAATCAGACTAACAATCTATAATATATGGATAAGATAGGCAAAGTCACATTTCATTTGCTCTCTTCCAGCACCTTATTGCAAGAGATAAAGTGGTCAGTGGTTCCAGAACATATTACAAATTTGACTAAAAAATTGCATGGAAGATGCCACAAACGGTTTCATTAGAAGATTCTAAACAAGGCTCTTTAAGTTGAGAATTAGATAAATCATGATAAAAAAAAATGTCACCTAAGATGTCGAATCTCTCTCATATTCCATACCTCTGGTGTGTCTGTCCAATGTGAGATGCCTTTCAAGAGAAGCGGCATGTGAGCAGGATACAGCCAATCAAATAAAAGCCCATACGTTCTTCGACTGAGATAGCAGAAGAAAGGACATGAAACCTAACTGTTCATCAATCATAGACATTATACCTAAAATATATACCAACCTATTTGTGGCCATAGCAATTCCTCTAAGATCCCTCATTAACCCAATTAGTGCATACTTCACAGCATCAGTCCGAAACATCGAATCAGGAGTTGTTTCCAACCTTAAAAAAACCTAAAACACAATAAACATTATTTAGGTAATTAATGAAATTCTAGGAAAAAAGCTTTTTCATTCCGAGGAATTGACAAGATTCTAGAAACATTCTTTTACAAGGGGGTCAGGAGAGTACTTGCAAAAGCGGTTCCATCGAAGACTTGAATTTCACTGGGCTATCCTCCATAAATATTAACCAGCCAATAGTATAATAGAAGGTTGTTCTGCTACGAGAGCTTCTATATTCTTCTAAGAAGGGAAAATGTTCCCTCTAAAAATTCAAAAGAATATTTAATATTAATAACAAATTAAAAGAAGAATGATTAAGCGAACAATCTGTGTCAGATCTGGAATTACAGTATGGTTGGCAACTATAAATTTGATAGCATCCAGTTTCAGAAGCAGCTTTCCAGTCATATACCTAAACAAAAAGGGAAATAAAAATAAATAAGTGAAGAATGCTTGGTCAGACAACCAATCATTGTTGATGAAAATAAACTAACTTTGTCAAAACATAACAACTAACACTACTACTTTCAGCCCAACAAGGAAGCAGTATACTAACCCGGATGCCAGCTCCAAGAATAAGCTTAATGTATGATTAATGACCTCCTCACTCTAAATCAAGCATAAACAAAGGCATGAAAAAAAAAAAAAAAAACTTTCTGAAAAACAGAATGAACACAAATTAAGGAAAAATCCAAAATGAAGCATTCACCTCTGTATAACACTTTAAATTTGTAGCTATTTTTGAAACAATCACATTCAATAGTAGTAGATGATCACTGAGTCCAAGAAGTTCAGACAAACGAGCATATAGCTGCTGCAGCACAGAGAAAAAGACTTGAGAATATTGACAAGTGCAAAGCTTGTAACAAAGACAAATAGGAACCCCATTACCTTAGATGAGTGCACAGCCTGATCACCAACATAAGACTTACGGAAATGCTGAAAGAAGGTAAGAATCGCTCGATCAAGTCTTTGCTTGCTTAATTCACCATATCTCTGTTAAATACAAGGGTAATGAGCATACCAACAAAACCAATGCCAAGGTTGTTATTAAGAAATCGGTGGAACTTAGTTTGAAGATAATGGAACCAAAAATGCCAAAAATGCATGACCACGGAGATGGTAAGCAAATGTATTTTTTTAGACCAATGATTTAACAAGGTCTTTCTTCATAGCTTTTTGGGGAAAAAAAATACAAAGACCATTCTTCTCTTAACAAAAAAGGAAGGAAAAGGCAAATAAGCACCTATGCAAATTGTAGGTGTAACTTCATGCATATCTAGTAATTGCAGTTACAAACAAAACCTTAGGCAGATCAAGTGTTAATGATAAATTGATAACCAAGAGGATAGACATGACAGCATATTAAACATCTCATGGAATCTCCCTACGTTGAACTAGAGTGAAAAAGCAAAATAAAGTATCAACTTTGAGCACAGTAATGAACAGTACAATATTGTACTAAGTTCCATAAAATAAGTGGTGAGCCATGTTATACATATTCCATGGTGACCCCAAGCCTGTCTGAGAATATTTGCAAAAGAAAGAATCCTATCTCCCAACTGGTTAAAGATGCCAGAGTGAGGAATTCTATAATGATATTACAATAACCCATCACCCCATATGCCCATACCACATGACAGCAAACAATTAACAAATTGAAATGCAAGCAACAAGTTGCCAATAATGACACATTTTAACCCTACAATAAACTAAAGCATAAATTTGTAGCTTGAAATCTCTAATATGAAGAAACGAGAAAATTTCAGCCTCCAAAACCAACCATGGCAGGACAGTTTTGACAATGAGCAAACATAAAAGAAGATCATTTCTGGCATGTGGAAAAGCAATTAACTTAAATACAATGAAGATGATGTAATGACCCCATTATTAGGCAAAAGGTCAAAAGTGACAGATTCAAGTCAAACCAAGAAGGGTGCCAGGCAAGGTTTAATGAACTTCAGGAAGAGACTACCAAGGGCTTGTAAGAAGAGCTGATGATTGTCGGTATATTAGTGGTTTTATTCACATCTTGCTGGAGTTGCTTTTTGACACCAATATATTGGTCTTTGAAATAAGTCTACTAAAATGTGCCTCAAAGCAATTGTATTGAAACAAAATATGAGAATGGGTCAATGCATCATTCTGTTCAAATCTTATTTTTTAGCTTCTAGTGAGTAGTTCACTCTTTTTAAAACCAAAAGTGAGCTGTATCTGTTTTTTTTTTTTTAAAAGGGTTAAAAACAAGTCAATATCAAATAATACAGTATTTTTCCAAAATCCATCCTTTCAATGTGTCGATCTGCAGGTTTGTGAGATGATATGCCCAGTACACCTATGCTGCAGAACCTAGCAATGTCAACGTCCATGAAACTACTCGGTTTTGATTCAGCAATAATTTTTAGAACCAGAAGATAAGATGTAGACCACGTTGCTTCTAACATACATGAAACTTTAAATCAACACAAATAACAATAACAAAGTATACTCCCTTGCATCTCAGAAACAAAGCTCCAACCAACTTGATTGATTTTTTTACATGCACAAACTATAAAAGGACTAATAAATTGAATAGTAAAAATTAGATTTGCAAATTAATAAATGTACATTAGAGTGATTCAAACACGAAAATGGTGTGTTAATGCTGTGTGAATAAACCAATTTTTGAATAGATAACATTATGCAGCAATCATTAAAGATTGTGTATCAATGCTGTGCTAATGCATAACAAAAGACTCATATGCTGTTTAAACAGAAAACGAGAAGAAAAACAATTTTACACTACATTCCATTTCATATTACAGTTCATTATTGTCGGTATACCTGGCTATGTAGCCCACTGTCAGTAACATTTATTAATTGCAAAACACGAGCTGAAAGTTCTGCATCAAGCACTTCTTGCGACTCCACACTGCATGAGATACACAGCAAATACATTGGTAATTGCAAATACATATGCATGTTATTCCAATCACAAATTGCAAAATATATAGATATATATATGACAAGAAAAAAGAAAAACAGAATTACCTACAGCCAGTAGATTGTTTAATTTTAAGAATAGCAGCAATGATATGAACAATCCAAGAAAGTTTTGCCTCAATAACAGCAAGTTCATTGTTATCAGCAGTCTGTAGCCGTGCTCTTTCCTGTATAAGCCATTCAAAAATAATGTTTAAGATTATTTATCATGTTAAGTTCCAAAAATAGTCAACATTCCAAGAATATCTCATCCAATACACTTCTCGTACCGTGTATGATTGCAGAATAGGCTCCATTGTGTTTATTATATAAAAACTGCTGCTTTGATACTGCAAAAACGAATGGGTAGAAATAATCATAACAAACCCCTAGCCTTGATTGGCTGATAAGATCAAGAGTTTCGCACACATGCAATTCATGAAACTAAAATTAATTTTATCTGGAACTTCAAAACCAAGAAAACTCCAGGCTGGATAACTGACAGGGAGGCCATCACATATTATATATAGAAACTTCAAACCAGACCTGAAATCTGCAAAGATAAGGAAAGCAATCTAGCTGGTCTTGAAGAAGCTCAACATTGTCTAATGGATCTTCATCGTCAGTGAATCCAGCCTGCAGAAAAAAGAGCAGCAAACAGGAACTCAACATTTTATGTAGAATTTTAAGAAGAATCAGAATATCAATCCTAGAAACAAGCAGACCTGCACAGAGTTAAATCTTGATGTTATAAAGCCTTCAGTAATTTTGGGCACAAACTCATCAAGCAAACTAGGTGCCTCGCCCTTCAAGTATGGTACAGATGTCACCAATCTGGACCACAACCCTAGAAGATAATATACACTGCTGCTGGCCCACTGGTAAGACATAAACTTAATCAGCAGATAAGTTGCAAAATGTGTAGTATGGATTCTAAGCATAATGTTTCAGGCACATGAGCAAGGAATAATTATGGTTGCAAGGAACAGGCATCCCGTTGTTAAACATAGATGCAGTTATATATAATGAAGGCCAGGTATGACTAGTTTTTTAAACACTTCAGGCAATAAACACTGACCCACCTGCCAAGACTGCAAAGACTTTAAAGTGAATTCTGCCACCAACTGTATCCAATCACTGTAGCCTTCCACGTTCACAAGCTCTGACAACTGCAGTAAATTTTATGTGTTTCAAAAGGAGTCAGGTTTATGGAATGAACATAATTAAAAAGCATCATGCAAAACTATGAACATATGCCAGCAAATCCATCCCATGCACATGCACAAGTATGCAGCTATACAGCATCAAGTGGCAGTCTCTACAGACATGTGAGTGTGTCCACGCGAACAAACCTATAAGTTGAAGACCAATAGCATGGGAAAATGCAGAACAAGAAAACAAAACATAGGACAAGACTGATTTAAAAAATGTGATAATACAATAAATTACCTGATAATTCACTCTGAAACGTCCAAGAAGACGGCAATACTCATGATAATTATCATGATCAGCAAGACCTAATAACAAAAAATATCACGCCACAATCAGTGAAAGAGAAGCAAACTGGGGGGATGGGCAACACGTGTAAAATTTGAGATAAGAAAATGGCTAGCTGATGGCTACAAAAACAGAATTAAGGTTTAGAGAAACCAGCACAACTAAATTACCACATTCGTGTACCATTTACACACCTGAATTGACATATTGATTCCTGGGACTCAAAATCCCTTTAGAATTAAAAGTGAAAGCAGTAAAAGACAACAGAACTGTTTAACAAGTATTCACTAAGCACGATTAAAATCTAAAGACAAACAGATTGAAAACACTTAATACCAACATAGTTACAGAAATTCCTCTCAAGAAGTCCACAGGCCATTTAAAGCATGCTTTAACTGGGAACTAATACAAATTCACATCATAATTGATATAGGTTTGTCTAAGTTTGCGCATGCAATGACCAAATAGTGGCTAAACCTTTAACTGATGCGATCCAAGCAACACCAAGAGATCCGTTAGAGGTTATGGTTGGTGCAGTGAAAAGACTTAGGGCTAAGAGGTTCAAAGAGGCTTTCAATAGACTTCTTCAATGGGCTAGGGTAAACTTCAAGAAAATATTAAATAATAAAAAACAAGCCTTGATTAATTTAATTCATGTTCAAGAAGGATTTGCAAGTGGGCATTCCGACATTACAAAAAGATTGGAATAAAAAGATTCAAATTTGTCAGTTTTGACCTTTCGCTATTGTTTTGGTCATAATTAGAGCTACAGAAGGAATTTTAATGTGATTCTAGATGCATTGGAAAATAGACATCCATATCTTTCCAGTGATATATGGCACGCTTTCTAATTCATTATGACGGGAGAAACATGCATTTTAAGTTGAGCTTCGATTCTGCCAGCAAATTACAAAAACAACTTTAGACTTGTTTAAATTAGTTGGGCTATAACTTTAGTTCTCTAAGACAAGTTCTTGTTGGATCAAGTTGCAAACCATTCAAATTTGATTTTAGCGTATCTTGGAAGGTGTCCACATCATTAACAACGGTCAATTTTCCACACTAAAACTTATTCTCAACAATGAAGAGAGGGAAAAAAAAATAGAAACCCACACAGAAATGCATGGATTTATATTTGAATTTTTTAAAGATAAAACAAAATTATATTGCAATATCCTCCAAATAAATACAAAATCTTAGTGGAGAATAAGAAACACTCCAGAGAGAAGACACCACAAAAAAAGAGGAGGTAACAACAAAGAAACCAAAACCAACAAAATGAATGTGCATTATATTTGAATAACCATTTGGTAAAATTACATGATCATACTAAAAGGAAAAGGAAGAAGGTAACATCACCTCGTCCTGTTTGTAGAATTTCCTTGGTTCCTGTCATCAAATGGGCCAAAAACTTGGAACGGGCAGCATCATTTGTGAACAAAGAGCGTCGTACTGATGCTAATCGAACCAAGCATTCCAGAGCCTAGAAACAAAACCGATAAGAACCCAGAGCAATGAGGAGTAAAGCAGCAAACAAACACCTAAATCCACATCTCAAAGAAAAATAATGAATGACCAGAAAAAATTAAGACTAAATTTAACATCCAACAAATACAAGCCTAAATATGAGGTAAAAAATATTTCCACTGTTCAGTCACATTTACATACATGACAGCATCTTTCGGTTTATTTACATCCAACATTTTTTTTTATCATTGGAAGTGTAAAATACCATTAAAAAAAGCACTATAAGTACCACTACTATATAGAATGAGATGAACTGCATGCAAAAACTCCAATATGCACCATGTACAAAGTTACAAAACTACCAAACGATCAGCATGGTTAAGATGTCCTCCTAATTAGCAAAATTTGTAATGTTTGCCAACAATTTATAGGCTTAAGACCAAACATTAAGCAAAGATTCTTCCCTCAGAGCTCATTTGCTTCCCTAAGCAAAAAAAAAAATTACTAAAGAAGGATGCATTATTAGCATGGGAAGAATGCACAAGATGAGATAAAAATAAGAGATCCTCCAAAGTAACAAAGAAGATCAAGAAACCAAACTCAATATAGAATAGACACCAATCCTGCTGAATACTAGCAAGAACAGCACCCTTGAAAGCCCCTAAAAGATGCAAGGAACATAACTAATCCTTAAATTCTAGCATGCTGATAACAGATGAAGCCGCGCCATAAAATCTTCCTCCAAGACACAAAGGAAGTCAACAAATCCGCCATCCTACTCAGAATTCACCTCAAAACCAAATAATATGATTTCTTCCACAAAAATAGCCAACATGCAAACCCAAATATCATTTTTGTGTAGAACTAAAAAAATTGACAAGACCTCCATGCATTTAACTCCACCATGACCCGCAAGAAACCCATAGCTCTACACACCAAGACCCAAAAGATCCTAACATACAAACATTAACAAATTCAAGATCTTCCTCACAAAGATTGATTCAATGTACCAAGATTTTAAACTTTTAGCATAGACTACTAGCTAAAAAGAACGATGCTAATGCATAATGAAGCAGGTAAGGAAGAATATTACAGGAGCTTTACGGATCACGGTCAATACTCTAACAATGAATCATAAAAATTTATAGCACGTGGATCATAGGAAAAGAAGCAGCACATCAACTGACCTCTTTTGAACGAGGAGATGTTGTAATGGCATAATAATCAAAAAAGATCTGCAAAGTTGATGGATCCTCTAAAACAGGCCTCCAGGACGACGGTATCTACAGAATTACCATATATTTGCTTGTAACAATCCAATCAATAAACAGCATATATAGCACATTCTAGTGTTATGTAATTACAATTTAAAAAATCATACAGTACTAGAATAAGTAATCAAAACCTGAATAGTACCAAACTCCTCTGAACTTTCATCAATTGATGTCCCAACAAAATCAAAAGATAAACATTTTAGCGAAAGAGAAAGTGCCAACTCTTGCAATCGACTCGTAACTGTACCAGACATAATGCAAAATATCAGAATGACTAATAAAGAAATTAGCTACAACTGGCACACAGTTGATTGGTGGGTGGGCATAGGAAACATTAAACCATTACCGTCATTTTTCAGTTGACTCAATGATGTTAAAGAAATTTGGAATATTTGAAAAAGCGACTGGTCCCTAAAGGAGCAAGCTACCCTTCGATGATTTGTTGAAGGCAACCCTGAATTTGGCTGAGAATTTGCACAATAAGAAATACACAAGCAAATATCAGTAATCAGACAACATCACAATGATGGTGGTGGTGGTGGTGGTGGTGGTGAACAATACTAACAATGAAAATAACAGCTAAGTGATAGAAAAGAGAGGATGTACGAGTAAAAAGTTCATATTCAAACTGCAAAAGTAAGATATTTATGTCTTGCTCTAGTGGTGAAGCTGATCTATGAAACCATCACATAGCATATTGTAGAAAGGAGTTTTACAAGGAATAAACGAGTGAGATTTTCTAAGGAAACTGTTAAGTAATAGAAATAAGAACTACAATAAAACTCTAAGCTTGGAGATGTCAGGTCTTTCATTCACTTCAGTATACATGAGGTTTATTGGTTATCTACATACAATGCAATATTAAATATAAGTACTTGAAATGACAACATTCACTTGTCCCCAAAACAATGATGTATAGAGTGTTTCAAAGTCGAAATGTAGTCGCGTTACTCCATTTTTTTAACCAAGTGGATGAAGCATGAAGCCCCACTTTGAAGCATGATGCAAGATACTAAAACTTACCCTCATGTTTCTTCTTCTACCTTTTCTTTTCATTCTTTCTTTCTTTTCTTTCTTTCTTTCTTTTTTTTTTTATTTTGAGAACCTTACCCTCATATTTTTATTAAAGATGTTGGAGGCTTAAAAGCTTATGGGGCCTCCTCATATCCAATGAATCATTAAACCGTAGGAAATCATCCCGAGAACAAGAAGTAATTTTATTTTTTTAGCACAAGAAAACAGCTAGAATCATAGTATTGAGAAACTTTGAAAAAGCGCTAGAAACTAACCTGGTTCATTTCAGACACAAGTTGATTCAGTATCTTCAAACCAATTTCATAGTGCTCCTTAGATGCCTGTTTAAAGAAGAGAAGTAAATAATAATTACAGCAATGACAATGATAAATGTTTCCACACACACCTCATCAATAACAGTGTGCTTCGAAAAGCCATAATCAATAACTGCAGGTAACCAGAAAGAAAGTTGCGCATAATATAGAACAAAAGAATCGATATAAAGTATAAGAAAAACAGTAATGGAACACTTTAAAATCTTCATAAGCTGCATGTAGAGCTTAGTTTGCTAGATAGAAAAGTGGCACTTGGCAATTCAGGGGTCAATGCTAATTAAGAAGGAAAAGACAGTCCAATATGGTATAGGATGAGAAGAACATATTTAAAACAGCAAAGCCATGTGCATTATTAACCATAAGTACGACTTAAGCTTGCAATTAGAAAAAAAAATAATAATCAACTTCATCTGATATTTATTCTTCATTTTTGCCATAATTCTGAAGATGGCCATTTGGACTAGCGCAATGAAATTTAAAAAAAAAATTCAGGGCGGGAACTACACTTTAACATGAGCAGGCCATGGGAACCTCCAAAATTTTAAAAACTTTACAGTTTTGTCCTTACAAATTGAAAACTTTTTAATTATATAAAAGTTGAGGTTTATCTCATAAAAAATACAAAATTTGATTTAGTCTTAAATCACATTCCAATTTAGGAGCAAAGACATTAACAGTAACAAGACCTCATCAAAGATAAAGCTATGAATTGCTTTACCATCTAATACTCCCATAACAAGTACACACCAAAATTCAAAAAGGAAAAAAATAAAATACAACAACGAAAAACTTGCATAGGTATCATCCACACCCCGAGCATTCCCCAAGAATATAAAAATAGCCATATTGGCTCAAGAAATATGTATCGCATATTGAAAACATGGAAACAAAATAATTGTTTTATCTTAAATTGCTTTCCCATTTTAGGAGCGAAGTTATCCTTAGCAGCGGCAACTTGGTGACGTAAAGCTACAAGATGGTTTTGCTGAAAATTTGCCAATTTAGGAGCAAAGAAATTATCGTTGCAACGCGTCAGCAAGGGTAAAGCTACAAGTTGGTTTTGCATATACATGCCAACTTAGTAGCAAGGAAATCATCAGGGCAACACATCGACAAGGGTAAAGCTACGAGCTGGTTTGGAATAATTCTTGACAACTCAGTAGCAAAGAAATTATCATAGCAACACATCGACAAGGGTAAAGCTACGAGCTGGTTTGGAATAATTCTTGACAACTCAGTAGCAAAGAAATTATTACATTCCGATTTAGGAGCAAAGAAATTATCATAGCAACACCTCGGAAAGGCCAAAGCTACGAGCTGGTTTTTCTTATTACATTCCAATTTAGGAGCAAAGAAATTATCAGACCAACACCTCGGAAAGGCCAAAGCTACGAGCTGGTTTTGCTTCTTTAATACTACCAAAAGGAGTAACTGTGCATCAAAATTCAAAAAGCAACCAAAATTAAATATACCTACGAAGAATTCACATCGGTACCATCGACGCCTCTAGCACTTCACAAAAATATAATAATAATAACCATATACGAAACCTTTAAGATCCATGAAACACGTGGGCACGAAATAACACGCAGAAATGCACAACACAAGAAACATCCAACCTGACTCAAGAAATCAGTAGCCTCCTTGACCACTTCTCTAAATCTATCATCATCAAACCATCCAAACTTCGTAACACGACAGAGAAGTTGAATCAAAGACGCATTAACAAACTGTGGTAACGGTCCTCTCGTAGCCAAATAGTTAATCAAGTAATTCCCTGCCACAAAACAAACACAAAAAAAATCAGTACACCACGAAATCAATTAAAAAAAAGGCATACACACACTAAACTGAAACAATAATAAATTAAAATATTACTGATATCAAGACGGAGCTGCAAAGAGAGGCTATGATCAGTGACTTGTTTCAACAAACTAGAACTGGCGAGCATCAACGAGTAAGGCGTAGACGCATTGTCAAGAATGTACTGGCATTGCGAAATGTAATCGGTATTCACTGAAAAGCATTTCAATGCATTCTCCGCGTGTGCTCTCTCTGCAGAGTCTTGCGAATTGTATAGCCTCTCGCACAATGCTTCTAGTTGCGCTAAACTCTCCATCGATAAAACCAAACCCTAAACATCATCATCAAAACATAAACGCGTTAACTAGTCCAAAATTAACCAAAAAATCCAAAAAAAATAAATCAATAATAGCTGAAATAGATCAATACAGGAATCAAGAAAAATAAATTGCTTGATTACACGGAAAAAAGTGAAAGTTAGGGTTCGAATAATCAGTGAAGTAAGCGATTTGAAGAGGAAAAAAATAGCTTACAGGATATTTATTGAGGAGAGAAAAAATGGACAGAGAGAGGATTTTGTGATTACCTGATGGATCTGAGATCTAGAAAAAATGGTGTTTTCAGTGTTTTTTATGATCAAGATTGTGGTTTCCTTTTGTGATGAAGAGAGAATCCGATTTTTTTTATTTTTTTTATTTTTTTTGGCTTAGGGGGTGACTACTACAATGGTGAGCATTGTTGTGTTTGGCTTTGTATTTTCTTCTGTTTTTTTTTTACTTTCCTTTTTGGGTTTGTGTGTGCGTTGGCATGCTTGCGTTGTTTCTGAGCCGTTCGATTTGGTTGGTTGGGAGGGGGTGTGTTGGAGTGAACGTAGTGTTTACGCGCTTTTTTTTCCCGGAGAATCTTCAGTGATATTCAATTTAATAGCTTTTTTTTTTATGCATGAGAATTTATAATAAATTAAAGAGAAATATTTTACAAGAAATTAAATTGAATTAAAATTTTAGGGAAGTCAAGCAAAATGCAGCTTCAAGTAGTGTGTTTTTATTTATTTATCTCCGTTATCATCTTCTTGTATTTGTGAGCCAATATTGAGTAAACTATTAATGATTTAATATTAATATCGATTATTTTAAGTAAAATGTTAATGGTGTGATGTTTTGTGATTGATTTTGAAAACAAATTTATAAAATAATTGTGTATTTATGATTTATTTCTATATCATATTACCTTAATTAACTATTATAATTTGATATCATCAATGTTGAAGTCATTATTAATATTAAAAACATTATAGTTAATTAATATTTATCAAGATTTATTAATTATATTTATGACATTATATGTCTGTTTGGGAGTATAGTTGCGGTTATTTTTCAAAATGAAATGCATCTTAATGATATTTTTTATTTTTTAAAAATTATTTTTAAGATCATTTTTAAAATTATTTTTTAAAAGTTTATGGTTTAAAAGAAATATATAGAATAAATTTATGTATTTTTAACGTGACATACAATAAAAGATGCTTTAACTATTTCTATAATTTTAAC